>JAESFU010000113.1_pt1 | contig 127857 bp, 107 predicted proteins | sample 9269461 | NCBI WGS metagenome assembly JAESFU01 (sample SAMN14502556, study PRJNA617107) | algae metagenome | isolation source: Stenomitos rutilans HA7619-LM2 and co-occurring heterotrophs from cave walls | place: USA: Waikapalae cave, Hawaii | collected 2009-07-28
ACTCAGGCGATTCTCGTGTCAACCGAAGCCACCCAACGAGCCAAACAGCCCGCCTTGTCGAGCCGTGCGGCCTGTCACCGACAACCCCGAACACGCACAAGCCCACACCTGAACGGGCCACCCAACGCCCCAGGGGGCTGATGGATGAGGAAGCAAGCTAACTGAACACGAGCAACTTACAACCTTTACACCCCCTGTTTGTTGGGCTGCCAGCCTGCCTTCGGGGGCGAGCATCCTGTCGCCCGACAAGCCACCCACGCGGAGCGAACCAACAACGCACACATCCGATGAAACTAAAGCGCGAAGCCTGACCGGATGGTGTTGGCCGAGCGCGAAGCCCACCACTTGCCTTGTCGGGGCGTTTGGCCTGTCGCCAGAGCACAACCTTACAAATCTAAACTTCACCTTTCGGGGCGGTTGGCCTGTCAGCCGCAACCCGGCAATGCAAGCCTTACAACTCACCGTCCGGGGGCGTTTGGTGTGTCAACCGAAGCCCGAAATGGAGACCCTAAACCCACCTCGCGGGGCGTTCGGACTGTCGCCAACAAGCTGGCACACAAGCACTTTATGGACTTGCACCCAACGCCCACAGGGGTTGATGGCAAGCAAGTTAGCTCATTTGAGCGAAAGACTCCCGGCCTTTACACCCCTGTTTTCGTTGGGCTGCCGACTTTCCTCCGGGACGTGCTTCCTGTCGACGGAAAGACCGCCTACGCGGAGCGAATTACAACATACACAACCGCTTTTTCACTAAGAGCGTAGTTAGCCAACGTACCTAAACCGTTTCTATTAGGTCTTAAACAAGCTATTACGCAACTGTTCTCACTTGTTATTAGACTTACCTGAACTTCCTGATTTTCCGCTACCGGATTTACCACTGCCCCCTGATTTTCCTCCTTTGCCCACACCAAGCTCCTGGTCTGCTTTTTGGTTGTACCTTTCTCTATCAAATTGCTCTGAAGTACCTATTTCCACGTTTCTGGCACCCGAAAATGCTGGACTTCTATTTGCATCTGCCTTTGGTTCTTTTACTTCTTTAACAAATTTGTCGCGGTCAGCATTAGACGCAACTTTAGAAGCCTGTTGAGCGTAGATAGGAGGAGTCGCACCCCCTGTAGTGACATGGTCAATTACAATGTAAGGAGGCAAATTAGTTTGATAGTGAGGAAAGAAATCGACGTATTCTATATCCTCAGTGGCAATGAAGCCGATAAATTGTTCTCTGGTCCGCAACTTCTCGTTGGCAAACTGTTGCCCATTCGTCTGGCTTCTTAATTTAACGTAAATATCCAATGGTACATCTCCGCCAGTTTTAGAGCAAGCAACCCACATACCTACAGCTTTTGTTCCTACAGGTGGATAGACGTGTAATCGGTGCCTACCCCCCATAAGATTTACGCTTCCATTAAAATTGTAAGCACCAGATCCATCACCGGCTCTGTCATTATGAGTTGTCAGCCAAGTCTCATAACCATGACCAACGGTTTCTCCAACGTACCTGATGCCGTTAAGATTAATTCCTGATGATGAATTATTAAAGTGAAGACCTCTGCCTGGCTCAAGATTATAGCCATTTCCAATCAATCCTTCAAAATTTTGATACACCGGGTTCTCAACTTGAGCCTTAAAAGCGTTCTCATTTGTAAACTGTACTGTGGATTGAGCAATGCTCAAATTTGCCGCTAAACACAAAAATCCTAATGTGTTTAATAAGAATGAGTGCTGGAGTTTGGTAAAAGAGTTCATGGTACAGATTATGTTTAGTTATGAGCTATTAAAATATGCTGCCCTGTTGGAATGCCCCTTGTCGCAAGAGACCCGGAAATGCAAGCCCGGACTTACCTAACCGGGGCATTCGCATTGTCGACCGAAACCCCAAAATGGACGTCCAAGCTGCCTAACGGGGCGTTCAAACTGTCGACCGGAACCCGCCCCACAAGCACTTTATGGCCGATGCACCCAACGTCCGCGGGGGTTGATGGATGAGGACGCAAGATAATTGAACACGAGCAACTGGCAACCTTTACACCCCCGCCCACGTTGGGTTGTCCTCCGCTTCGGGAAGAGCAACCTGTCGCCGGAAAGCCAACCTACGCGGAGCGCACACAACGCACGTTCCGCTTTTTTTACGCCGAGCGCGAAGCCCAACAACGCATTAAAGCTGCTTACTTTTGAATTTTTATATCCATTGTGAGCCACCAACCCGTTGCCGTTTTACCCCAATTCGTGAAACGAATAACCCCCAACTTCCCTTCTTGAGTTCTGAAACGACGAAGTGTTTTGTTCATTAACCCGTCTGGGGTACAACCCTGGCTAGCATTAATAACATTAGTCTCTCCTATTTGGTCAGTGTTCGTTATTAGTTTCGGAAGACTATAAAAGGAATTTCTTATGTCGGCAGTAGTCTTGATATAATTCCATAAGGCAGCATCGACCTTGTTAGGATCACTTGGGTTATCTTCTCTTAAAAAGCCTTCGTATTCCACCGGACTATCGCGATAATTACTCCACTTTTGGTTTCTCATCTCAGCAAACAATCCCCCTCCTCCTTGTAGCACCCTTGCTGCTTTAAACATATTAATGCCGCAGTAGTAAGAAAAGAAACCGTCTATTTCGGTGGCATGTGCTGCCCCATCTTTGACTCGAAAAACCTTTCCTGTGCGGTAGCTTACAAAACACGAATCGTTTTGGGTTATTGGATCATCGCTGATTGTTACTCGAACATTCTTTATTTCATCAATGTCACTACCATAGGGAATTCCAGTAGATGGGTTATTTTGTTGATTCCAAAGTGCGGATTTAGCGAATGACTGATCGTTGGTAACAGCTACATCAAAAATACAATTGCTTAGATATGGCTCCGACGTTAAACCGGCGTTGCGGCATGTAGTTTCAGCATCTTTCAGGTTTTGAGCAGCCAGAGCAGTAGGACTTGCCGGGAAGCCACGCACTGTGTAGCTTTTGGTATCCTTACCAGATTCATAATAAAGCAACTTCGCGTGGTTTGGTTGAGCATCAATACGCCAACTATCGGTAAATGTGGGGTACAAATTATCGAAAGAATACTCAATAATTTTACCGTCCCTTATTTTTAGATCATTTGCACCGTCTCCGTCAAAATTTCCAAATAACCCTGTAATCTTTCCTTTTCTATTACTATTTAAAAACAAACTGTAATCTAACGAATTAGAGCCGCCAAGATACATTTTTACAGCATCCTTGTTTACTGTAGTTACCAAATATGTATCTCTGCCGTTTTCTCTTATTTTGCTTATTGATGCACCATTTTTAAGGGGAATAGGTAAAGAACTCAAATTTTGTATTTGTTCATTAACGTAAATATTAAAAGGTTTTACCGTAGCAGAAACTATGTCAGTTCCGGTTTGAATTCCCAAAGCTGTGTTTACTGTGGCAGATTTAGTATTATTTACATCCTCTTGCCTAACCTGTACTTCAAAATTATCAACTGTTGATTTGACAGCAATAAATTCACCCCAACCTTGAAAGCTGTAGTGGAAGTTGTCGGCTGTAGTTAAATGGGGATCACCAGTACTTTGTCCATTGCTTAGTATTTGAAGATAGAGTTGGGCTACATCATTCACACATCTAACCAAACCAGTTGAAACTCCAAATACTGTCATAGCACCAGAGGCAATAATACATGGTACAAAATTTGGCTTAGGTTCATAAACTCTGCATTCTTCTCTTACATACTCCGTAAAGGCTTTATCACAATCTTCAGTAACTCTTTCATATACTATTTTTGTGATAGGATCTCCTCCGTAGGGATTAGCTATAGTCACTACGTATGAAATTATGCTACTCAAAACACAATCAACTAATTCTGTTACTTTTATAGAAACGGTAATTAAAGAACAAACTACAGAAGCTAATCGAGCACCTTTAAGATTATTGGTATAGAGCTTTACTGCTAATGATAAATTTTCTGCGGTTTTAGTATCTAACTTTACTGATTTAATTGAGTATGCTTTTTTTATTCTATTGTCAATGATATCTAAATCCACAGTATTTGTAGCTGAATCGAATCTCAATAATGTAAATTTAACAGTAGCTTCATTAGACCGGGCTGTATATTCTAAAGGAAAAAAAGTGTTTGGAGTTATTTTGACTAAAACTTCGTGGCCGCTCTCCTCAAAACGGCCATATTCTGTTATAGACTTTAAAGCACCAGTAACATCCTTTTTTCCGTAAAGTAAAAAAATATCTTTGGATACCGAATCAGTTACTATAGCCCCTAAATTAGAATTATTATCAGTTATATCAGTAGTAAGAAGGATTCGCGTCTGAGATGTGTTCGTGGGGGTAGGATTGATGTTGGCACTATCAGATTTCGGCTTGCAAGAATCTACAGTTATACAAAATAGAATAATACTTAGTTGTAATAAGTAAGTGTAGAAAGATTTCATAAGATTGAGAGTTTTTAGTGTAATAAAGTTACTTAATATTCTCAGAAAGTGTCTTGCATCTAATTTGGCGTTCGCTTTGCCATAGTCAAATCGAAACACAAATCTCGATTTGACTATGGGGTGTTCGCCCTGTCAACCGCAACCCAGAAATGGAAACCCTAAACTTGCATTTGCGAGGCCTTCAAACTGTCGCACGGAACCCGCCCCGCAAGTACTTTATGGCTGATGCACCCAACGCCCGCAGGGGTTGATGGTGAGCGAAGCGAGCCTTTACACCCCTGCCCACGTTGGGCTGAAAACCTTGCCTTCGGGACGTGCTTCCTGTCGCCAGACAAACCGCCCACGCGGAGCTATTATTTCTTTAAAAAACGGACAAACTCTTCATCGGTTAAAGCCCAAAAATCTACTCCGCTCACTTGCTTTGCGAGTTGAAAGAACAGATTTGTTTTGTCAGTTTCTTCTTGTTCAAGAGTCAAGACCTCTCCCTTGGAGATTATACATCGCCCGTCATGCTCCATGTATTCTCTGATTAATAAGCCATCCCGGTAGTATTTTAGCCCGAATGTCATGCCAGTTTCTTCAACTGCAAAAGCTACCAATTCAACTCCTTGCAGAAGTTTTGGATTTGGCTTACCCAACACGTAGTTAAATTCAACCAAATTAACAAAAGCAAATGAACCTGTCTCCGTATAGTAGAAATCCATACGACCTTTTGTTGATCCAGCAGTTGATGCTTTGTCAAACTTAAACTTGTTTTTTCCTTGTACTAACTTTACTCTGCCAGATATGAACAAAGCTTTTGCCAGTTCATCCATATTGTCTTTGTAATTGCGATTGATTGCAAAGCCCGCTAAATGAAATCCCATTTAAACTAAAGATTGAAAATTTATAAATTCAAAATTTTGAAACCGAGCGCGAAGCCCACCGTTTGCCTTTCGGGGCGATTAGCCTGTCGCCGAAGACTGACCTTGCAAACCTAAATCTGCCTTGCCGGGGCGGTTGGCTTGTCAGCCGGAACCCCGAAATGAAAACCAACACTTGACCAACCGGGGCGGTCAAATTGTCGCCCGAAACGCCGAAATGGAAGCCCAAAGCTACCCTGTCGGGACGTTTGGCTTGTCGCCAAGACGCTGGCAAACAAGCATTTATGGACGGGCCACCCAACGACCGCGAGGGCTGATGGAGCAGCACGCAAATTCACTCAATACGAACTGCCTAAACCTTTACACCCTCGTTTGGTTGGGCTGCTCGGCTTCCTTCGGGACGAGCGTCCTGTCGACGGTAAGCTACCCATTTTGAGCAAAATTTAAAATTTACAAACCCAACTTAGAGTCAACAGGCTTCTCAAAAACTTCTATCGAATTCCCTTCCATATCTTCTGCTGATAATGTCCACTGATCATGAGTACCCTGCGGCTCAAATGCTGCTCGTACAGTGTATTGATCCGTTTCATTGTCCCAGTCCACGCGATACTTAACCATACGGGGTACGGAAGGATCGATTGGCAAAAGGTTATTATTGGCCGGATTATAAACAACGTGATAAATCTCCACTTCATGAGGATAAGCGTTAGAAAGGTTAAAATGAGTCAGTTTGGCCTCATGTCTGGGAATATGTTGAACTTCAATGAAGGCAAAGGGCTGGTTGTCCTTTATAATGCCATTTTCGTAAAGCACACTTCTCCAATAGTTGATTACTTTGGTCAGCACCACTAAGATATCTTGCCGAAAGCCTTTCATTGGCCCGGCTTGCAAGGCCAACAGAATAGTCTGTTGGTGATTTTGGTATTCGCCCTGTTCATCCCGAAAATGAGTAGCAATAACTACTTCCTGAATGTCATCACTCGATCTGAGCAGTGGTTCGCGGTGCTTGTTCTTTTTAGTTTGTATATAGTGTTTATCAACAACGGTTATATCACTAAGCAAACCATACTCGGGACAAGCGGCTATTATTGCGTTAAAATCATTGAGAGGTTCTGGCAGCATCTCTCGGAAATGATATAAATCTTTGGCAACTGAAAGAGCAGCAGCTTTCTCATGACCCGTCCTGTTTTGCGAACGAAGGCTGTAATAGTGTGCATAGGGTGCTTCCAGAAATTCATAATATCGCTTAGCAAGCCGTTCTTTTTGGGGCTGAGGAATAGCAATCTTCATAACAAAAATAAATAGTATTGTAAGTCTATACGTCTAGCAAAATACTAGAAACCAACCAATACACATAACAACCGACAGCCGCCCAACAAACATAAATCGTCCCGACCGGGGCGTTTAGCTTGTCGCAAGCCAGCCGGAAATGGAAGCCCAAGAGCTGCCGAGTTGGGGCGTTTCCTATGTCACACGGGACTCGACCAACGAGCTAAAAGCACCCTGATCAGCCGTGCAATGTGTCGCCCGGAAGCCCACAAACACGCTTTATCAGCTTGGACAGGCCACCCAACGTAATCATTAGACGCAAGTACGCTTAATATCAATTCGCTGATTATCAATTGCTCGATATTAAGCGAACCTATACATTTGTCTGCCTGAATCGATGGGCTGTGCAACTGACAGCAAGAGTACGGATTCAGCTACGATTACGCAATATAATGATCAGAAAAGTTGCCCTTATTCAGTCCGAATTGATTATACGGTTGTGGGATATTGAGGGCTATCCCGCTTACTTTTTTGGCGCAGATAAACACCTGTATTGGTTCGATGCCAGAGGGCGAGTAAAGCGAAACAAACGGGTCGTTATTGGCACCACACAAGGCTATATTCTTAAACGGAAATTCTTCAGCTTAAGCCAGTTGCGCCCTTTGCTGCGTCGGCACGAACCTACGTCGATGCCATGGGATGACCTGTTGATACTACGCGATTAAAGATCATCCAGCGGACTTTTGAAGGTGCTGATCTTATCCGCCGTCACGTGCGTATAGCGCATGGTGGTCAGGATGCTCTCGTGGCCCATTAATTGCTGGATATACCGGATGTCCATGCCCGCTTCGAGCAGGTGGGTAGCAAAACTATGCCGTAAACTATGAATCCCACCGCGCTTTCGAATACCGGCAAACGAAACTGTTTCGCTGTATACCAACTGAATAGTACGCACGGTGATCGGTTCGGTGTTCTCTGCGTTTTCAAACAGAAATCGTTTGGGATGATACTGCATTAAATAGTCGGTCAGGGCTGTTTCGAGGGTATTAGTTAGCATAACCACGCGGTCTTTTTTACCCTTGCCACCCCGAATGGTAATCAGCCGACGAACGCGGTCGAAGTCGGTTATTCGCAGGTGGGCCACTTCGCTAACCCGCAGACCCGTAGCATACACGATTTTAAATAAGGTTCTGTATTTCAGGCTTGTAGCCGCCCCAAAAATAGCTTTCACTTCCGCCACACTATATACGGTAGGCAGTTTGGTGGCCTGGCGCGGATAGGCTACTTCGTAATATTGCTTGTCGCGCTGTAGCACTTTCTCCTGATAAAATTTCCAGGCGTTGATGTGTACGTTGAGGGTACTGCTGCTTAGCCGCTTTTTCTCCACCAGAAACAGCAGGTATGCCTGATACTGCGGTTTCGTGAGTTTATCAATTGGAGTTGAATGCGCGTACCGGATAAGCGCAATTAGTGCCTGTTTGTAATTCTTGAGCGTTTTGTAGCTGTAGTTCTGAATCCGCAGGGCGTTGGTGATGGCTACAATAACCGGGTGCTGCTTATCGTAGTCGCGAACCGGCGGAGCATAGCGAAATGACTTTCGGCGGTCCGGCGTCCCGGCGGGTGGTTGCCTGTTAGGTGGGGGCCATGCAGGGTTGGTAGCTTGTTCAAGTTCGGTCGCCGTAACGGTGGGCTTATAGAGTCGAACAACGGCTTCATCGAACCGGCAGAAATCCCGGCCAAATAATTGCCCGATTTTCACAACCGATGCCCGCGTATTGGGCACGACCCAGCACCGACGCGAATAACTCCAGCGACGGCCCGGCACTTCCCGAATCAGGTCATTACCAATGGGGTCTTCGGGGAACGAAACGGCTAACAGACTGGCGTCTTTTTCGTCAAGGCGAATGGTAATCATATTAAATCATAGAACATAAAAAAGCCCCGCCAGAACCTGACAGAGCTTTTCGTTAGGGCGTATTGCCTTAGACGGTCTTATAACTCAAATGTAATGCCCTGCGCTAATGGCATGGTGGTGCCGTAGTTGAGCGTGTTGGTTTGTCGACGCATGTAGGCTTTCCAAGCATCAGAACCCGATTCGCGACCACCGCCTGTTTCTTTTTCGCCCCCAAACGCGCCCCCAATTTCAGCGCCCGATGTACCAATGTTGACGTTGGCAATCCCACAGTCTGAACCCGCTGCGTTCAGGAATCGCTCGGCTTCGCGCAGATTCAGGGTAAAAATTGACGACGATAGCCCCTGTGGAACACTGTTTTGCTGGGCGATGGCGTCCTCTAATGTACTATATTTGAGCATATACAAAATCGGCGCAAATGTTTCGCGCTGAACCACGGGCCAGTTGTTTTCGGCTTCAGCAATGCAGGGCTGCACATAACAGCCCGACTCAAACCCGAGACCCTCAACCACGCCCGGCTCCACTACAAAGCGTCCGCCCTGTTCGCGAATTTCCTGCACGGCGGCCTGATAATTCTGGACAGCCGCCTGATCAATTACCGGTCCAACGTGGAAGGATTCATCCAACGGATTGCCTATACGCAGTTGAGCGTAAGCATTTTTAAGCCGGTTTTTTACGTCGTCGTAAATGCTTTCCTGCACAATAATCCGGCGCGTCGTAGTGCAGCGTTGCCCGGCGGTGCCCACCGCGCCAAATACGATGGCGGGAATGGCTAAATCCAGGTCGGCATGTTCCGATACGATGATGGCGTTGTTGCCACCCAGTTCGAGCAGGCTGCGACCTAACCGACCCGCCACTGTTTCGGCAACGGCTTTGCCCATGCGGGTGCTGCCCGTAGCCGAGATGAGTGCTACACGCGGGTCGCGGGCCAGCCATTCGCCTGTGTCGCGCCCGCCCGTTACCAAGCATGATACGCCTTCGGGCACGTCATTGTTCCGTAGTACTTCGCCGATGATCTGCTGGCAGGCTAAAGCGGTTAAGGGTGTTTTTTCGGATGGTTTCCAGATGCATACATCGCCACACACCCAGGCAATCATGGCGTTCCAGGACCAGACAGCCACCGGAAAATTGAAAGCGGAGATGATACCGACGATGCCCAGCGGGTGCCACTGCTCCATCATGCGGTGGGCGGGCCGTTCGGAGTGCATCGCCAGGCCATACAACTGCCGCGACTGACCCACGGCAAAATCGCAGATGTCGATAATTTCCTGAACCTCACCTAATCCCTCCTGCAACGACTTGCCCATTTCGTAGCTGACAAGCGTCCCCAATTCGCGCTTATAACGCCTGAACTGCTCGCCCATCTGCCGAACGATTTCGCCCCGGCGTGGGGCCGGTACCAAGCGCCATTCGGCAAACGCAGCCTGAGCAGTTTCAACAACCCGGTCGTAGTCGGCGCGGGTCGATAGCGTGACGCGGGCAATCAACTGCCCATCGGCGGGCGAATAGGAATCAATGGTTTTAGTAGAGCGGTCCGACGATGCATTGCCGGAAGGCCAAAATTGCTGGCCCGTGCTGGTTCCCGGTTTAACGGGTTGCGTAGGCAGCGGAAGAATAGACTGCATAAACGTACTATGTGGTTTGTTGACAATGGGCAAATCTACCTGCCTTTCCGCAAACAACCCATAGCCCGCTATAAACTTTTTACCGTCAATTCGGTTAAAACAGGACGAATTATTGATTTGTCAATCATTTAGCAACGTTATGAAAATCAAACCCTTCATCGCCCTGTTAGCGGTAGGAATAGCGCTGACAGCCACTACCAGTCGGGCGCAGACAACGCCCACCGGGGCCGCCACGTCAACGACGTATCCGCAGGGGGCCATTGCCCCCGATTCTATGTCGGCCGGAAAAGCCTCCCGCCAGCAGAAACGCGCTATGAGACCGAACAAACGCATGATGAACCAGAACGCATCCAAAGCCGGAGCGACAAACACCTCCGTACAGGATGCCAAATACCGGGAAAGTTCAGCCAGCGATGGCACATCGATCAATAATAGTAATACCACAAATTATAATAGCAATAACGTAACGAATGCGCCAACGGGCGCAGGCAGTAATCCGAATACAACGGGCGTTATGAGCCAAACGACAAATTCAGGCGCTACAAACAGTTCATCGACACCGCCGAAACCGTAGCCTGTTCAAGCAGGTTTCATGTTTAAGGTTTTAAGTCATACATATCATTGAACGTAAAACCTTAAACATGAAACTATATATAGTATAACGCACGATCCTATACGTTTTTAAATTTCTCTCTATATTTGGCTCACTTAATACTGTCTGCGTGAAACGTCAGTCCTCTTTAGTTTCCGAAAGCGTCCTGATCGAGAAGCTTACCCAGCGCGACCAGCAGGCGTTTCAGTGGCTCTATGATCAATATTCGCCTGCGCTGTATGGCGTTGTGCTGCGTATCGTGCGCGACGATGAGCAGGCAGCCGACCTCCTTCAGGATATCTTCGTTAAAATCTGGAAAAATTTAGACGCCTACGATGCCAGTAAAGGCCGTTTATTTACCTGGATGCTCAATGTAGCCCGGAACACGGCTATTGATTCGTTACGCGCCCGGAAAACCCATCCCTCCTCGGCAATCCGAACCGATGAGGAGAACGTACATATTGTTGACCGGCAGCATCATACAGAGCAGCCAAACCCTGAACACATCGGTATTAAGGAGGTTGTTAACCAGCTAAGACCCGAACGAAAACAATTAATTGATCTGGTTTACTTTTCGGGCTATACCCATGAAGAAGCCGCCGAAGAACTGAAGCTACCATTAGGCACGGTGAAAACCCGGGTTAGGGCCGCCTTGCAGGAATTAAAGCAATTATTCAAATCATGAACGTCACCGAATACATAGCGTCTGGTATCCTCGAATCGTACGTCATGGGAGCGGTGAGCGACCAGGAACGGCGCGAGGTTGAATGCCTGTCGTCTATTTATCCAGACATACGACGGGAACTCGATCAGCTTTCTGAAACGCTCGAAAATTACGCCTTGTTGCATAGCGTTGAACCACCGGCTTTCATCAAAACAAAATTGCTGGAACAACTCGATTTTGAGAAACCCGTCCAGGAAACTATCGTTCGGCCCATGCCGGTTGAACGCACCTCATCGCCCACGTTCCGGGTTACCTGGATTGTGGCCGCATCGATGGGGTTATTATTATTATTGTTCTCTTTTTTCCTGCTCAATCAACTCCGTACTAATCAGAAAACGCTGGCTTCCGTCCAGACCGATAACAGTAATCTACAGGCGCAGATGCGTCAACTGCGCGACCAGCAATCGAGGGACCAGGAGCGATTAGCCGTACTGCAACGGCCCGGTGTGCGCGTGATTGAATTACGGGGCAATGAGAAAGCCCCTGCGGGCGATATGCTGGTCTATTGGAACACACAAACGAAGCAGATTAGCGTTGATGTAAAGTCGCTCCCCAAACTTCCCGCCGATAAGCAGTATCAACTCTGGTCGATGGTGGGCGGCAAACCGGTTGATGCCGGTGTATTCGACGCCGATGGCTCATCTCCGCTTTTTCAGCAACTGAACCGGACCGTTGGGCAGGCCGATGCGTTTGCCGTCACGATTGAAAAGCGGGGTGGTAGTCCTACGCCTACCCTATCTACCCTGCTGGCTCTGGCCCCGGTTAGCGCCTGAACGAGTCTCCCTTCTTTCTTGTTAATATAGTACCGGTCTGATATAGCTACGGGCGATGCTTTGTGTGTCAAACAAATCAAATATTACTAACTGACAATCAGACGTTTAAATCCTTTTTTTTGGAGCAGGAAAAATCCTGATCTGCTCCAATAACGTATATTAGGAAAAGCTCTTAATTATAAAAAACCAATGAAAACTACCTTATTTCTCTTAATCTCTGCCTGCGTATTGTCAGGTTTTGCTTTCAATACCATCGGTTCATCGTCTGTTTACGCGAAACGGACAGGCGACGATAATCCTCCGCGCAAGGTGGTGAAAACGGATGCCGAGTGGAAGAAAATTCTGACCCCCGATCAGTATGCCGTTCTGCGTCAGCATGGTACCGAGCGGGCCGGTACGAGCCCCTTAGTCAACGAGCACGCACACGGCATCTTCTATTGTGCGGGTTGTCATAACGCGCTGTTCTCCTCCGACACCAAGTTTGAATCGGGTACGGGCTGGCCAAGTTTTTATGCGCCCATCGCCAAAAACGCGGTTAAAGAAGAATCCGACAAATCCTATGGCATGGTTCGAACCGAAGTCGTCTGCAATGTGTGTGGCGGGCACTTAGGCCACGTGTTCAACGATGGCCCCAAACCAACGGGCCTGCGTTACTGCATGAACGGTGTGGCGATGAAGTTTGAGAAAAAATAATGTTTAGTAAGCGTAGATGGTGTGGCGGGGTACGTAGAATCATTTTCTCAACTCCCCACTCCATTCATTTTCACCAGCTACACTGCCAGAAACCAACCGGACCGTATGCGCGGTCCGGTTTTTTTGTATATCACATCGGTCGAAAATGCGTTATATTTGAAGCCCGGTCTGCATAGCTCTGGTCAGGATAGCCTCTGCTTTTGGGCTGTCGTTCCTGAAATTTTGTGTCCTGTTCACGAACCATGAGCAACGCACAATTCAGTAAATGACCCGAAACGACGGAAACTGTTGGACATGACCGGGATTCGTTACGTTTTCTTCGACTATTAACGCATGAGTCAATACAGGGAGCGATTCCGCGCTGTTCGGCACGCTTTTGGCGCATTTCGGCAACGAATTCGAGGACGCCAGAAACTCCTGGGCACAGTCAGACGCGGAGTTGGCCGCCAAATCGCACGAGTCGCCGGAGAGGAGCGCGTCAGTTCGTGGGTCGCCGGGTATCACACCTATCGCAATCAGTTTCGTGAGTTTGTTCATCAGTATGTCAACCCCGATTCCTGGTATTACCCATACCTGAAAGGAGGCATCAAGGCGTTTTTGTGGGGGTTTCTGGCGCTCGGCATTTACGTGTTTGTGCTGAACTACAATTTCCTGTATCTGACCGGCTCTATGCCGAGTGTAGAGGAGTTGAAAAATCCGAAACTTAACCAGTCATCGGAAATTTATTCACAGGATGGGGTGATGATTGGTAAGTTTTACGCCGAAAACCGTACCCCTATTAAATTTGAAAACATTCCGAAACCCCTCATTAACGCGCTGATTGCAACGGAGGATGCCCGCTTCTACGAACATAGTGGCGTTGATCCCCGCGCCATTGGACGAGCGTTGGCGAACTTTGGGAGCGAAGGGGGCGGCTCCACTATTACGCAGCAGTTAGCCAAAAACCTCTTTAAAACACGTCGGAAAAGCGATACGGGACTTCTAACTCGGATTCCGCTTATCCGAAAGGTCATCTACAAATCGAAAGAGTGGCTGATGGCCCTCAAGCTGGAGCGGAATTTTTCAAAAAATGAAATTATCACCTATTACTTCAATACCGTCGATTTCGGCAGTAACGCCTTTGGCCTGAAAACGGCCGCCCGCACCTTTTTCAACAAAGCCCCCGATAGCCTGAACATACAGGAAGGAGCCGTGTTGGTTGGTCTGCAAAAAGCTACTACCAGTTATAATCCGCTCAAAAACCCGCAACGGTCGCGTGAACGCCGAAACGTGGTATTGGGTCAAATGGCTAAGTACGATTTTCTGACCAAACGCCAGGCCGATTCCATCAGCGCGTTGCCATTAGAAACAGAGTATTCGCCCGAAAACCCGTATTCAGGCCCAGCCAGTTACCTCAAAAATGCGGTGCAGGACTACGTGAAAAAATGGGGCGAAGAAAATGGCTATGACCTCTATACCGATGGCCTACGGATTATTACGACCATCGACTCGCGGATGCAGACCTATGCGGAGAAAGCCACGAGCGATAAAATGAAGCAGTTGCAGCGCACCTTCGACAACCACTGGCGGGGACGAAATCCCTGGACAGACGAAGATGGCAACGAACTACCCGGCTTCATCGACTCCGTCGCCCGTCGTACCGAACGTTATAAAACGCTCAGCAAACGATTTATGCCGCTGTACCCCGACTCGATCATGTACTATATGAAAAATGTAAAGTATAAGATGCGGGTGTTTAGCTGGACCAGTAAGCGTGGCTATGATTCCACCGAAATGACTCCTTACGATTCCATTGCCTATTACAAACATTTCCTGCAATCGGGCATGGTGGCGATGGACCCGCACACGGGCTACATTCGGGCGTGGGTGGGTGGTCTGGACTACGATTATTTCAAATACGACCACGTAAAGCAGGGCAAACGCCAGCCAGGTTCGACCTTCAAGCCGTTTGTGTATACCACCGCCATCGACGATACATTAGTTAATCTCAGTCCCTGCGAGCGGATTCAGGACCGGCCTTTCCGCAAGGAATACCGCGAAAACGGGGAGGATAAAATCTGGGAACCCAAAAACTCAACGGGCTATTATTCGTACTCGAACATGACTTTGCGCCGGGCAATGGCTCGTTCCGTAAACTCCATTACGGCGCAACTCACCGACCGGGTTACGCCCGAGCGGGTAGCCGAATACGCTCATCGGATGGGCATCAAGAGCCGGTTGGAAGCGGTTCCTTCCATTGGATTGGGGTCGTCGGATGTGTCGCTGTATGAACTGGTTGGAGCCTATTGCACCTTTGTCAACGACGGCGAATCGACCGAACCCCTTATTGTGCAGCGCATTGAAGACCGCGATGGGAACGTGATTGAAACGTTTACGAGCCAGCATAAACGGGCCATCAGCCCTGAAAGCGCCTTTCTGATGCGCTATATGTTGCAGGGCGGCTTGCAGGAATCGGGCGGCACGTCGCAGAATTTGTGGTCGTTTGATTTATTTAAAAATCATAATGAAATAGGCGCTAAAACGGGGACGACCTCCAATAATTCGGATGGGTGGTTTGTGGCGGTTTCCAATAACTTGGTAGTAGGTGCCTGGGTAGGTGGCGACGACCGAAGTATTCACTTCCGCTCGACAGACTTAGGGGAAGGTGCCAAAACAGCCCTGCCGTTAGTCGGGGCGTTTTTAGAAAAGGTTTATCACGACCCTAAATTCAAAAGTTTGCAAGGCCCATTCCCTAAAGCCGTCGGCATAACGAAAGAGTATATGAATTGCGGCTACTCGGGTGATGAAGAAAGTTCTGAAGAATCGGATTCAACCGACACCTCGGGCGAAGCAGGCGATTCTACGTTTATCCCGGTTGCCCCTGCTCCCGAAACGACTACGCCACCCGACACAACCAATACGCAGTAAAAGATACACGTCCAACATAGACCAATGTATGCTGTGGGGGCAGGTTTGAGAACCTGCCCCCACGTTTTGTTTAACCCCTGACCAATAGACTAATTGAAGTATAAATACCTTAGTCATAAGAACACATGGCGTGATATTTGTCTTATCTGGATGGGGACTATAGATGCCGATAAATAAACTCGCCAACTCATCAAACCTTTCGCTGGGTATTTTGAGTTATAGCACTACACCATGTTACTATGAAACTATTCACACGGATTGTTCGCTGGTTCTTATTGACAGTAGTGCTGCTTGCTGTTGGCGTATTGATTGCGGCCTGGTTCGTTGATGCCCGGCAAACCGATGCCGAATTAGCCGAAGAATTCAAGGGGCAACGCATTCGTCCAACCATACACTATTATCACGTTAATCAGCCCGGGAAAACAGGTCCAGACGAATCTCGAACCATTCGGTTTATAGAAACGCCCGTTGCGCCCGCCGATTCGACGTTGCCGGTGGTGCTGTTTATTCACGGAGCGCCCAGTTCGCTGTCGTTTTTCAAGGATTTTTTCAAAGATACGACCCTGCTCAATCGTGCCCGGTTAGTGGCCGTTGACCGTCCTGGCTATGGCTATTCCGATTTTGGCCGGGTCGAAACCTCCATTGTCCGGCAGGCCGAATTATTGCAACCCCTCATCAACCGCTATCGAAAAGCGCCCTACCTGATGATTGTTGGGTCGTCGTATGGTGGTTCGGTGTCAGCCCGGCTGGCCATGAACAACCCGAACCGGGTGAATCATGTCGTGTTTGTTTCGTCGGCACTGGGGCCGGGGCTTGAGCGCACCTACCCCATTAGTTATTTTGCCGACAGTCCGTTGATCCACTGGGGCGTACCTCCCCTACTCCGACTGGCAAACGATGAGAAACTGGCCCACCGAAAAGCGCTCGAAGAGATTCTGCCCGACTGGCCGAAGATTCGGGCGAACATTACCATGCTGCACGGTCAGCGCGATGAGCTGGTGTACCCAACGAATGTTTCGTTTGCCCAGCAGCATTTAATTAACGCCCGTGTCAAGCAGTTCTTACTCCCCGAAAACCGCCACGACATTGTATTCAACAAACGGGAATACATGACCGAAATCATCCTCAACGTCCTGACCCAACGCGACGTGAAGGAAACGGTGAAGGAGAAGGCAATGGCAGTGAAATGATGAATGATGAATGATGAATGATTTACAAAAAATACTTTTCATTCATAATCGCTCCGGCGACCCGGTTATAATTCATCATTCTTTACGCCGTTATCTCAATCCGGTTATTTTCCGGGTCCATCACCACACTTTCGTAATAGCCATCGCCCGTTCGGCGGGGTTCGCCTGCAATGCTGTAGCCATCTGCCCGAAGTTGGTTGGTCAGGGCATCAACCGCCGTTTCGCTTCCTACCGAAATCGCCAGATGAGTCAGCCCCATGTATTGGTGTGCATCTGGATTTGTTAGCTCAATAATACCAGGCATTTGCATCAGTTCCAGCCGGGGTCCGCCCGTTGGGAAACTCAGAAAGTAGGACGAAAATCCCTTTCGGGCATTCACGTATTTGTCGTTGGCAACCGCCCCAAAATAAGTTTCATAAAAGGTCCGCATCCGGTCGAGGTCGCGAACCCACATGGCTATGTGTTCAATATGCATGGGCTAAAGGTTGCTCTGTTTTTTGCGATAATCGCTTAAAATTGGCCATTTTAAAAAATTTTAAAATAAAATTTCTTCTATGTGAGTATTAGCCGTCTATTCTTCCATCTTTACCCTAAACCGCATAGTTACAATGTAACGGCATGAAGGATTACCAGAACCTGAGACCCGAAGAGTTAGCCGCCGATTCCTTTTTTCAACAATGGAGTCTGAGCGATGATCCGGCGGCAGAAGCGTTCTGGAACGAATGGGTAACCCAGCATCCCGATCAGAAAGAGGTGGTGGAAAAAGCGCAACTCTTACTAACCTCAATCAGCCGGGAGTATGGTCAGTCTGCTCAGGAACGCGTTCTGATTTCAGATGCCGAGATTCAGAACGAAGTTCGTCGGTTGCACCAATCGCTGAATTCGGGACCTATGGTGCAGAGGAATTGGTTCCGGTTCGCGCCGGTGCAGTACGGAATAGCTGCCAGTTTGTTGCTGCTCGGTCTGTTCGGTTGGTACATACTCCGTCCTGACTCTGCCAAACGGGTTCTTACATACAACGACCTAATCGCGCAGGCAACGAGTACGCTGGCCGAAGTGACGAACGCGACCGATAAACCCTTATTGGTGAATCTGCCGGACAAAAGCACGATTCTACTGTATCCCAAAAGCCGGGTTAGTTATGCGAAACCATTTCTGGGAACCAAGCGGGAAGTGTATTTAGCGGGTGAAGCGTTTTTTAATGTAGCCAAAAATCCGTCTCGCCCTTTCTACGTATACGCTGATAATCTCGTTACCAAAGTGTTAGGCACCAGTTTCGTCGTAAAAACCGATGAGAATACCAAGCAGGTGAAAGTGGTCGTGAAAACAGGCAGGGTGTCGGTGTACGCGCAGGATCAGGTAGCATCCGAACAAAAGGAGGATTTTACGCTGTCGGGAACGGTATTGACACCTAATCAGCAGGTAGTATTCTCGACAGAAGATACTCGCCTGGTAAAAAGCTTAGTGAACGACCCCGTTTTAGTACAAAAAGAGGTTCATCACCAGCCGTTTACGTTCAAACGCACGCCCATTGCCGATGTATTTGCCACCCTGGAAAAGGCGTATAACATAACGATTGTGTTCGATAAGGAAGTCATGAAAGATTGTTACCTGACCGCTTCATTGGCCGAAGAACCGTTGTTTGATAAGCTAAACCTGATCTGTCATACGATTAACGCCCACTACGACCAGTTGGATGCCTACATCGTGATTGACAGTAAAGGTTGCAAATAAGACGTTATGGAAGCTATTGATCATTCTGAAAATCAACCAAACGCCTATGACTGACCGACTATCAGTACCCCTCTAAAAGTAAAGTCGAAGATGCGCCAACACCTTCGACTTGAAAAATGCCCCGATGTACGCTCATAAACGACATCCGCAACGCGGACAGGGACTTTATTGTGCCGAATTTATTCACTCGACAAAAGCCAAAACTATGTCAAAACGACTACTTTGTCAAAAGACAATACAGAAAATCATGTGCATTGGACTCTACCAGGCCTTTCTTTCTGTTGCTTTCGTAACCTTCGTTTATGCCGCTGACGTGAACGGCCAGAAGGTGCTGGACCAAAAAGTTTCTCTCCAGATCACCAACGCCGGTATCGAGCGGGTGTTGGATAAACTGGAGGTTGCCACGAACGTGAAGTTTATGTATAACCCGCAAATTTTCGGGGCCGAACGTAAACTCAGCTATAAATTCCAGAACGAACCCCTCTCCGACGTGCTCAACCGGATTCTCTCACCCTACCAGGTCACGTATGAGGTTTTTCAGGAACGCATTATTTTAAAACGTCAGGAATCGCAATCTATTCAATCAACCGACCGCCAGACCAGTGACACACCCGGTACGCAATGGGAAGCCCCAAAACGCAAAGTGACCGGCGTAGTTCGCGATGAGAAAGGCGCGGGTATGCCCGGCGTAAGCGTGGTCCTCAAAGAAACCCAACGGGGCACAACCACCGTTGCCGACGGTACGTTTTCCATCGACCTCCCCGACCAGAACGTGGGGTCGACCATACTGGTTTTCAGCTTCGTAGGCTATCAGCGGCAGGAAATTACGGTGGGTAATCAGGCCACTATTTCCGTCAGTTTAGTGCCAGAATCCAGTACACTCAATGAAGTGGTCGTAACGGCGCTGGGTATCTCGAAAGAGAAAAAAGCCTTAGCCTATGCTGTATCAGAAGTGAAAGGCAGCGAGTTTACCCAGGCCCGCGAGAATAACGTGGCGAATGCGCTGGTCGGGAAAATTGCCGGGGTAAACGCTACGGGCATGGCTACCGGCCCCGGCGGTTCAAGCCGCATCATTATCCGGGGAAACGGCTCACTCAACGGCAATAACCAGCCCCTGTACGTTATCAATGGGATGCCGATGGACAACAGCATTCCGGGAGGTGGGACTGCTCCCGACGGCAACGGCATGAACGTTGACCGGGGCGATGGCATCGGCGGCATCAACCCCGATGATATTGAGTCAATTAGCGTCTTGAAAGGTGGTCCCGCTGCGGCCCTCTACGGTGCTCGTGCCTCAAACGGGGTCATTCTGATTACGACTAAAAAAGGGCGCGCACAGAAAGGCGTGGGGGTGGAAGTGAACAGCAATACCACCTTTGATAATATCGCCGTGATTCCGAACTGGCAGTATGAATTTGGGCAGGGCGTGGACGGCAAAAAACCCACGACAGTAACGGAGGCCAAAAGCACAGGGCGTCTGTCGTATGGCGCTCGGATGGACGGTCAGCCGACCATTCAGGTGGACGGTCAGTTGCACCCCTATTCGCCCCAGAAAGATAACCTGAAAAATTTCTACAGAACGGGGACTAACTACATCAATTCCATCGCCTTCACAGGTGGAAACGAATCCGTGAACTTTCGGTTGGGCCTGAACAACACGGCCTCGAACAGCATCGTGCCCAACTCTTCGTTCACCCGGCGCATCGCCAACCTGAACCTGAACGCACTGCTGGGCAAAAAGCTGAGCATCGAAACAGTTTTTCAGTACAACGTAGAGGAGGGAAAGAACCGACCCAAAGTAGGCTATGCCGACATGAACCCGCACTGGGCTACTTACTTGGTAGCCAATGTGGTGGATATCCGCAGCCTGTCGCCGGGCTATGATCCTGTTACGGGCAAAGAGACAGAATGGAACCCCGTACCGGCGGCTCCGAACCCGTATTTCGTTATCAACAAGTTCAAGAACGATGACATCAAACATCGGTTTTTGAGCCAGGGCAGCATCCGGTACGACATCTTGGATAACCTGTTCATCAAAGGCAGCGTGAGCCAGGATTTTTACAGTTTCTCATCGGAATACGTGCAGCCGACCAACAACGCCTTTCAGCCCTTAGGTACGTATGATGCCCGCAAGGTAACCTCCTTGGAAACCAACGGCATGTTAACCCTGAACTACAACACTACCTTTTTCAAAGACCTGACGTTTTCGGCCCTGTTAGGGGGCAATGCACAACGGGCCATCTATGATCAGACGCAGATTGCGGGTAGCGAGTTTACAGTGCCATACTTTTATAGCTATACGAACTTAGCCGCATCGACCACCACGCCGACATACCTCAAAAGCGCCATTAATTCGGTGTTTGGTTCGGTCGATTTTGGGTTCAAAAACGTGGCTTATCTGACCCTGTCCGGTCGGCAGGACTGGTTTTCGGTGCTGAATCCAAAGAGCAACAGCATTTTCTACCCGTCTGTGGGCGGTTCGCTGATTCTGTCGGATGCCTTCCGTCTGCCTAAGGCCATCAGTTTTGCCAAGCTGCGGGCTTCGTGGGCACAAGTGGGTGGAGCGACCGTAAATGCCTACCAGATTTACCAGTACTATTCCATGCAGCAGGGTGGACACAACGGCCGACCTGTGCAGGTGTTATCGTCCTCGCAGGTGCCTAACCCGGACCTAAAGCCGCTGACTTCCACTACGTATGAAGGCGGAATTGAAGCCAAATTCCTGAACAACCGACTGGGCATCGACCTGACGCTTTACAATCGAAAAACGACGGATGATATTGTCACATCCAACATCGCGCTGTCGTCGGGCTATACATCGGCCCTGCTGAATGTGGGTGAACTGAGCAACAAAGGGGTTGAATTACTGCTCACCGGCACGCCCGTCAGAAGCCCTAATTTTAGCTGGGACGTTAGCTACAACATGGCCTACAACAAAAGTAAAATTGAACGGTTAGCCGAAGGACTCACTGGCATTGACGTGGGCAGCGGAGTGGGTGGCGGATTAATCCGAAACGTAGTAGACAGGCCCTATGGCACGGTTTGGGGGTATCGCAAAAAGACCGATGCCAACGGCAATGTGGTTTTTAATACCGCCAGTGGGTACGCCGTCCGGGGTGATCTGGAGGAAATCGGGCAAGGCACTCCACCGCTAACAATGGGCATCACGAACAACTTCCGGTACAAAAACTTCTCCCTGAACGTTCTGGTCGATGGCAAATTTGGCAGCATCGTATATTCCAACCTGTATCAGTATGCCTACCGATTTGGGTTGCCGCAGGAAACGCTGCCGGGTCGCGAAACGGGCGTCACCGTAACGGGCGTAACGCCGGAAGGCAACCCGTTTACCAAAACCTGGGCGAAAGAGGATGTGGATACGTATTACGACAACGACAAGAACTACACCTCCCTGTTCATGTTCAACAACGATTTCGTGAAGCTTCGGCAAATCATTCTGAGCTACAACCTGCCTGTTGGCAAGCTATCGTTCCTGAAGCTGCAATCGGCGACGGTCTCGTTTGTGGCGCGGAATCTGGCGATTCTGTATAGGGACAAAAAGAATCAGTATTTCGACCCTGAATCGGGCTATACCAGCACGAACGCGCAAGGTCTGGAAGCCTTTGGCGTGCCCAGAACCCGAAGCCTTGGTGTGAGTTTGATGGTGAAATTTTAACTAACTACCTCGCTAACATGAAACGTCTGATACAAACTATATACCGCGTGGCCCCTATGTTCCTCCTGCTGCTGTCGTCGTGCGACAAAGGCTTCGAGGAAATGAACGTGGACCCCAATAAATACTCGGAAGTGGTACCCGGCTACCTGTTCACAAGAGCGCAGTTGGATGGAGTGAGTACCAACTTCACCGGCGCGGCTTACCTGACCATTGGCCAGTCGATGCAACAGTTCGCTACCTACAAAGAGGTTCCGGCTGCGGGCGATAAATATTTCAATTACAGTTACTCGACCGGTAGCTGGACGGCCTACGCCGGAACGGCAGCCGGGCAGGGCGCAATTATTTCGATTCGGCAGGTGATCGACGCGGTTTCGACCAACCCCGCCGATGTCAATAAACTCTCGGCGGCCCGAATCTGGAAGGCGTATATTTTTCACCGACTGACCGATCTCTACGGCGACATTCCTTATTTCGATGCTGGAAAAGCCCTTTCTGACAAAAATTATGGCCCTAAATACGATGCCCAGCAAGCTATTTATGCAGACCTGCTGAAAGAACTCGATGAATCCATTAAGGCCTTCGATGCTGCCAAAGCCACCTTCGGCACCGCCGACCTGATGTTTGGCGGAGACGTGACAAAATGGAAGAAATTTGCCTATTCGCTAATGCTGCGCTTAGGTATGCGCCTGACCGAAGTGGACGCGGCTACGGCCAAAACCTGGGTCGAAAAAGCCATTGCCGGGGGCGTTATTCTGGACGATGCCGACCGGGCCATAATTGCCTACGTGGATGGGTCGCAGGTAGCCAGCCGGAACTTCATTGCCGCCGGGCTGCTCAGCACCGATTACATCACGCCCGGTGGCGACAACGTAGAAGGCGGCAAATACGCCAAAACGTTTATCGACTATCTGAAAAATACCAAAGACCCGCGCCTAAACGTGATTTCCATTGTCTGGACTTCTACCGACGGCAAAACGTTTACAGCCGATACGACTACCGCCATTCAGAGTGGCATGCCCAACGCAGCCTACAATAACCTGCCCGCCAATTTCAATACCTTTTCCGAACCCAATCCAAACACCTTGCTGAAATACAGTGCCCCGCTGCTTGTGTTCGGAAACGCCGAAACGAACCTGCTGCTTGCCGAAGCCGCCGTTCGGGGATGGGCCAGCGGAACGACCGCGTCTACGGCCTATGCCAATGCCGTAAAAGCCGGGATGCGGCAATGGGCTTTGTTTGGAACGGGCGGGGTTATTTCCGATGCCCGAGTCAACTTATATCTTACGGTTAATTCCTATAAAGCCAGCGGCACGACGGCGCAGCAGTTAGAGCAGATTGCTACGCAGAAATGGGTTTCGCTCTTCCTTGAAGACGAATATGAAATCTTCTCCAACTGGCGACGCACGGGTTATCCGGTGCTTACGCCCACCAATTACCCGGGCAATCTGACCGGCGGAAAAATACCGACCCGCTTCGTGATACCGGATTCGGAGGAAACCTATAACAAAACCAATTTCCTTGAAGCACGAACCCGACAGGGCGGCACCAACACGCTTTCCAGCGTGGTCTGGTGGGATAAGTAGCCAATGTATGGATTTGACTTTCAGTACTATACAGTTCAACCACCGGCACCGGCCGCCCGGCCCAACCCCCTCCTAAAACAGGAGGGGGCTAATAAGGCATCTATTTCCCCATCTTAAACTGCTATGAGCAGACGAGATGGGCTTTGAAGAAGCCCCCTCCTGTTTTAGGAGGGGGTTGGGCCGGGCGGCCGGTGCCGGTGGTAAATTTTAAAAGCCTCATGACATCCCAACGACGCTCTATTCTAAAACAACTGTTTGCACCTATAACCGGAGCCTTTGGTCTGGGCGCATCCACGCCTGCCAGTGCAGGCGACAAAGACATGCAACAGGATGTGCCTTTGTATTCGAGTTCGACGAAGATGGGGAACCTGCTTTTCATCTTCGGTATTGGTGCTCACTTCGAGGGCGACATCAAAGCGCATACCGACCATGTGCTGAAGGAAATGGAGAAGGAGTTAATTAAATCAGGCTCATCCATGCAGAAAGTACTGAAAGTAAGCGTCTTTCTGCACGACTTAGATGATTACAAGGGAATGAACGACGTGTTTCGGGGGCGGTTTGGGCCGAAGCCACCCGTTCGCACCACCGTTGCACCACGAGCCGGTATTCCCGGCGACTCGTTGGTTGAAATGGATTGCATCGCGTATGTCTGATGAAAAAATTGGGACACAGAGATTCGCAAAGGAGCACCGGTACGCCGGGGCGGGAGATTCACAGAGAAAACTATAGAAAAACCTCTGTGCATCTCCGCTTAATCTCTGTGTATCTCTGTGTCACAACCTCTTTTTTTCTTACAGCTACGGCTCAGTCAACTGACTCGACCCGAATTCTGGTCAAAAAAACCGATGATTTTCAAGTAAATGGCACAGGTGATTATACCGGCTGGACGAAAACCAATTGGGTGCCTATAACCATTCAGGAGTCGGCGGGGCGGGCGCTGACGACCAAAACGAAAGTGTTATATTCCGACACGGGCCTGTATTTTCTGTTTGAGTGCGAGGACGAAAAACTGACCGCCACGATTCAGGAAGATTTCGGAGCCTTGTGGCATGAAGATGTGGTGGAAGTTTTTTTATGGCCCGACTCCAGCGTCCCAATTTATTTCGAGTATGAATTGTCGCCGTTGAATTACGAATTACCAATTCTGGTACCTAACATCAATGGCAATGCTCAGGGCTGGAAACCCTGGCATTACCGGGATAACAACCGAACGCAACACGCTACGTCGGTGCAGGGCGGAGAAAAAACGAATCAGGCTGTCATCAGCGGCTGGATAGCGGAGTTTTTTATTCCGTACCGGTTGCTAAGTCCAATTGTAGCCGCAAAACCAGCATCAGGCGCAACCTGGCGCGGAAATCTTTACCGAATCGACTACGACAAGGGCTATCAAACCTGGTCGTGGAAGAAAACGAGTGGCAGTTTTCATGAATTTCAGAAGTTTGGAACCTTAATTTTTGAATAGTAACGGAAGGCGGATCATCCGCCTTACAACCAGCTACAATCATGCTCAATCGAAGAAGTTTACTCAAGCAGTTATCCACTATGCCACTGATTGGTGGCCTGTTCGGCATCGCAACCCCGCTTACCTCCGTTCTGGCGGCTCCCGCTGCGGCACCCCGAAACTTAGTTAAAGAATTAGGAATTCGCACGTTTGTCAATGCGGCCGGTACCTACACCGCCATGACGGGTTCGCTCATGGACGACGACGTAGTTAATACCATTCTGGCGTCGTCTAAAGAGTTTATGATGCTCGACGATGTGCAGACCAAAGTCGGCGAGAAAATTGCCGCTCTGACCCATGCCGAATCGGCGGTGGTGACGGCAGGCTGCTTTTCGGCAATGACACTGGGTTTGGCAGGCATACTGACTGGCATGGATCAGAAGAAAGTGGAGCAATTGCCGCATCTGGAAGGAACCGATATGAAATCGGAAGTGATTGCTCAAAAGGGGCATAGTGTCGGCTATTCACATGCGCTCACCAACACCGGCTGCAAAATTATTCAGGTAGAGACTATTGAGGACGTGGAAAAAGCGATCAGCGACAAAACGGCGATGCTCTGGTTCCTGAACATCCAATCCGACAAAGGGCAGATTACCCACCAGCAATGGGTCGATCTGGGCAAGAAGCACAACATTCCGACCATGATCGATATTGCCGCCGACGTGCCGCCGGTGGAAAACCTCTGGAAATTCAACGACATGGGCTTCGATCTCGTCTGCGTATCGGGGGGCAAAGCCATGCGGGGTCCGCAGAGCGCGGGTTTACTGATGGGTAAGAAAAAATACATTGATGCCGCCCGGCTCAGTATGCCCCCACGCGGCTCGACCATCGGGCGCGGCATGAAAGTGAATAAAGAAGAGATTCTGGGGATGTACGTCGCGCTGGAGAAATTCGTCGCCCGCGATCAGGATAAAGACTGGAAAATGCTGGAAGAGCGGGCCGCGCTCATTTCCAATGCTGCCAAAAGCGTGAAAGGCGTGATGGTCGAAACCTTTGCCCCGCCTTTAGGCAACCACACGCCGACCCTGAAAATCACCTGGGACATGACCAAAGTGAACCTGACAGCCAAAGCATTACAGGAAGGTTTACGCAACGGAACTCCGTCGATTGAGGTAGTCGGCAACGATTCGTCGGGCATTAACATAACGACCTGGATGCTCAAACCCGGTGAGGAAAAAATCGTGGCGACCCGGTTAAAGGAAGAATTGACCAAAGCGTCGGTGTAAGTACCACCCCCAACCCTCTCCTAAAACAGGAGGGGGTTGGGGGTGGTCAACAGATAGCCATTATTTATAAACAACCTTACCTCTTCAATCGTGAAAACAATTCCTCTTTTACTGGTTGTTCTTTATTGCTCATTATCCACACTGTCGCTGGCCCAACCCTACACCCTCCTCATCAAAGGCGGGCGGTTGATTGACCCGAAGAACAACATCGACGCGATAATGGATGTCGCCATTACGGATGGTAAGGTGGCGCAGGTGGCGAAAACGATTGATGCCACCCAGGCGAAGCAGGTGGTCGATGCCAAAGGTATGTATGTGATGCCGGGCCTGATCGATATTCACGGGCACGTCTTTTACGGCACCGAACCAAATCACTACCTGAGCAACGGACTGACTGCCGTTTCGCCCGATGGATTCACCTTTCGCGTGGGCGTAACGACCATTGTGGATGCGGGCGGGGCTGGCTGGAAATCGTTCGATACGTTCAAGCAGAACATCATCCTAACCTCAAAAACGCGCGTCCTCTCCTTCCTGAACATCGTGGGCGAAGGCATGCGGGGTGGCCGCTTTGAACAGGACACCACCGACATGGACTCTAAGCAGGCCGCGAAAGCCGCCCTCGACAACAGCAACGACGTAGTGGGGTTCAAAGTCGCTCACTTTCAGGGACCAAGCTGGGCACCCGTCGATCATGCGGTGGCGGCAGGGAAGTTGGCCAACATGCCCGTTATGATTGACTTCGGGGGTAGCACTCCGCCCCTGCCGCTGGAAGAGTTGTTCATGAAGCACCTGCGTCCGGGCGACATTTATACCCATGCCTACACCTTGCTGGGCGGTAATGTGCGGGAAACCATCGTGGATGAAGCTACCAAAACCGTGAAGCCCTTTGTTTGGGAAGCCCGTAAAAAAGGCATTGTGTTTGATGTGGGCTACGGTGGAGCCAGCTTTAATTTTTCGCAGGCGATTCCAGCGCTTAAGGCTAAGTTCTATCCAACCACCATCAGCACGGATTTACATACGGGCAGCATGAACGGCTCGATGAAAGATATCCTGAGCATCATGTCCAAATTCGTGGCAATGGGCGAAGACATACCGAGTGTCATCAAAGCCAGCACCTGGGCACCCGCGCAGGTAATCAAACGCGAGAATTTGGGCCATTTATCGGTCGGTGCCATCGCCGATGTAGCCATTCTGAGTATGCGCCAGGGCAAGTTCGGCTTCTACGACAAGACAGGTTTCAAGATGTCGGGTAATCAGAAGTTTGAGTGCGAGATGACAATTAAAGGCGGCAAAATCGTGTATGACCTGAACGGGATTGTCAGCCCAATGGGGACGAACTGAGAAGGCTTTACCACCCCCAACCCCCTCCTGGTTTCAGGAGGGGGCTAAAAGGAAACTTGAATACCTTAATCCCAACTCTCTTGAGAGGAAACAAGGTTGACTTAGCAAAAGCCCCCTCCTAAAACAGGAGGGGGTTGGGGGTGGTAAACCCAATGTAACCGAACAACTACAGAAACAACTTATTGGCCACAACATTATATGCCAAACCACTACACCAAAAACCTTGCATTGTGCCTCTTGCTTTTCGCTGGTTTCGTTCAGCGCGAATCAGGAAATGATCTGCCGGTTCAGACAGCCGACAACGGCGGATTGTTTCTGCCGGAAGGCTTCGAGGCAACGGTAGTAGTGGATAGTCTGCCCGGTCGCGCCCGGCATCTGGCCGTCAACGACAATGGCGATATTTACGTGAAAGCCCGCTTTGCCCGCGAAAAAGACGAATCGGTTCTGGCTCTGCGCGACACCAATGGCGACGGGCGCGCTGATGTTATCAAACGATTTGGCGGGCTGGGCCGCGAACGGGCTTATGGTACGGGTATGCGTATCTACAACGGCTACCTGTATTTCAGTTCCGAACTGTACGTGTATCGGTATAAACTCAAGCCGGGTCAGTTAGTGCCCGACAGCCCGATGGAGATTGTTTTGACCGACGACCACGAGCACGGCCTGCACGAACACATTGCTAAACCACTCACATTCGATCAGGATGGGCATATGTACGTGGCCTACGGAGCGCCTTCCAACGCCTGTCAGGAGAAAAACCGAACGCCCAACGTAGCGGGTCTTGACCCGTGCCCCATGTTGGTAGATCACGGCGGCATCTGGCAGTTCGATGCCACCAAAACGGGGCAAACCCAAAAAGATGGCCGCCGGTATGCCACAGGGCTTCGGAGTGTGGTGGGCATGGACTGGAACTCAGCCAACAATAGCTTGTATGCCCTCCAGCACGGGCGCGATGACTTCCTAATGCTTTGGGCTGAGAAATATTCACCCTGGCAAAGCGCCGTACTGCCCGCCGAAGAACTGTTTCGGGTGAAAGAGGGCATGGATGGCGGCTGGCCCTATTGTTATTACGACCAGGTTCAGGGAAAAAAGCTGCTTAATCCCGAATATGGTGGTGATGGAAAAACCGTTGGCCGATGCTCCACATGCGAAAAGCCGCTCATTGGGTTTCCGGCTCACTGGGCACCCAACGACATTCTGTTTTATCAGGGCAGTACCGGGGCCGCGAACGGCTTTCCCGACCGCTATAAGAACGGGGCTTTTATCGCCTTTCATGGTTCTACCAACCGGGCGCCTTACCCGCAGGCGGGCTATTTTATTGGCTTTCTTCCCGCCGAAACAGGCGATATAGCAACGGCCTGGGAGGTTTTTGCTGATGGGTTTGCTGCTGTCGATCCAATCGTGAACGTTAGTGATGCCGTTTACCGGCCAATGGGTATTGCGATGGGACCGGACGGCTCGCTGTACATCGCCGAAACCGAAAAAGGGAAAATCTGGCGGGTTACTTACAAAGGTGATAAAGCGAAATTTGGGGCCAGCCAGTTAGCCCACATGGAAAAGCGAAAGCTGATGTCGAACATTCGCAATCCCGACGAAATCGCTGATAATTTAGACCGGGGGAAACCCGTTGTAGGCAGCAAAGTATATGGTGTATATTGTTCAGCCTGCCACCAGCGCAACGGCATGGGCGATTCGCAGCGGTTTCCGCCCTTAGCCGGTTCGGAATGGGTAACGGGCGACAAGAAAAAGTTGATTACTGTGCTGCTAAAAGGGCTGGAAGGTCCAATTGAGGTGAAAGGCCAGTTTTATAATAACGCCATGCCACAGCACAGTTTTCTAAAAAATGAAGACATTGCCGAAGTGCTCACCCACATCCGAACGAACTTTGGCAATAACGCCGATGCCGTAACCCCCGCCGAAGTAAACGAGGTTCGGCAGAAGATAAGCAAATGAATAATGGATAATGTACAATGAATAATGCCTGTCACTCTACATTATTCATTGTACATTATCCATTACTCATTATCCATTTATTAACCAAATTAGTATCGTATGAAAACCGAACGCCGTTCCATTTTAAAACGCCTTTTTGCGGCTACTGCCGGAGCTATTGGATTAAGTAATGCCAGTAAAGCAATGGCGGAGCCTGCTGAAGCCGCTGTTCAGAAAGAAGTATTTAATGTTGTCAATCATCAGGATGTGCCCTTATTCTCCGGCTCCACCAAGCTGGGCAATCTGGTGTTTGTGGCCGGTAAAGGCTACCACAAAGAGGGAGATATACGGGTTCATACCGACGAGGTGCTGAAAGAGTTGGAGAAGGAACTTATTAAGGCCGGTTCATCGATGGAGAAAGTCCTGAAAGTAAGCGTGTTTCTACACGACCTGAACGACTACAAAGCCATGAACGAAGTCTATAAAGGCCGGTTCGGCAGCAAGCCGCCGGTTCGCACGACCGTAGCTGTCTACGGCGGTGTGCCAGGCGATTCGTTAGTCGAAATGGACTGCATTGCCTATATCTGATTATAGAACTTTTTTGCTGAACAGTGTCACGGCTAATGCAGGTTTCTGGTGAGCAGATACCGAATTGAGCCGTGCCACCGTTTTGAAACAAAACCCCTCTATGAAACATATTGTATTGCCTTTTTTAGCCTTCCTACTGACCAATGTGCCCTTTTCGCTGCTTCAAGCACAGACGTTATCGAGAGACGAATTAACCTTTTTAACCTCCGAATGGAAAGGCGAACGCTTTGCCGACGGTCGTCCCAAAATCCCCGATGATCTGATCCGTCGCGCCAAAAATATCAACACCGAAGAAGCCTGGACCATTCTCCGCAACGAAGGCTACAATTGCCAGTTTGAACGGGGCTGGAAAATCATTCACCCCGACGAACCCATCGTGGGGCGGGCACTAACAGCCATGTACCTGCCGAGCCGTCCCGATGTTGAAAAGCTCGTGAAAGAACGGGGCGCTAAGCAGGGGCGAATTGGTAATACGAACTCCTGGCCCATCGACCAACTTACGAGGGGAGATGTCTATGTGGCTGATGGCATGGGTAAGCTCACCGAAGGCACACTCATCGGTGATAACCTCGGTAATTCCATTTTTGCCAAATCGGGGAACGGTGTCATTTTCGATGCGTCGGCCCGCGACCTGGAAGGGCTGCGCCGAATTGAAGGGTTCAATGCATTTGTTCGGGATTGGGACCCCTCCTACCTGAAAGATGCCGTACTGATGGGCCTTAACACGCCTATTCGGATTGGCAAAGCTATTGTTCTGCCCGGCGATCTGGTGCTGGCCCGCACAGAGGGTGTCGTTTTCATTCCGGCGCATCTGGCCGAGAAAGTAGTCGTAACGGCGGAGTTCATCGCCCTGCGCGACAAGTTTGGTATTTCGATGTTGAAGGCTAGGAAGTACACGCCCGGTCAGATCGACAGCCAGTGGACCGACGCCATTAAGGAAGATTTCCTGAAATGGCTCGACAAAAACCCGAACGAAATTCCGATGAAGCGGACTGATTTAGATACTTATATGAAAAACAGAACGTGGTAGTCATGCCACTAATAAAGTAACAGATAGAGGCTAAACCAGTAAGCCAGAAAGTCTATTTTCGTTTTGAGTGAGCCAAGCGCCCTGAACAACAGGTTGGCTACAGACTGCCGGTTAATGTCCATCAGTTCGGCAATCTGCTCATTCTCTAAGCCTTTATAAAACTTAAGAAAAACAACTTCCTGCTGGCGTTTGGGCAACGCGTCAATGGCCCGGCGCACCTTATGCTGGCTCTCCGAATCGGCTTCGTGCTGTTCGATTTCCTGCTCAATGGTCTGCCAGTCCGACAGGTCGCTCACTTCCTGACTGTGCAACGATGCCAACGTCGGAACCGGGCGACGAAACTCCTGCAAAAGCTGATTCCGAAGCGATTTGAACAAATAAATAGAAACGACCTGAATCGTTAGCGTGGCTCGTCGCTCCCAGATTCGGATGAATACCTCCTGGATAGAATCTTTAATAAATTCACGGTCGGAGGTAAAGTTTGTTGCATACGTAAACAGCGAACGATACTGGGTTTCGGCTAATTGGCAAAAGGCATCCTTGTCTCCGGCTTGTGCTTCATGCCAGAGGTTAAGCAAGTAACTGTTTTCTTCACTAAGTCGCTGGTGGAGGGTCAACGTCTGCTTGTTCGGTCAGCATGTAAAATAATTGTTAAACTAACAAAAACATAGAGAATTAATTAAAGAATTAGCGACCCGAGCCAAATAATTTTTCTATTGTCTGTAAATAAACCAACATCTACAATACCAGGGCAGGCATCCAGAAAACCCCGTCGCCGAGCCAGCGATAACGCTCATTTTTGAGAAAGTAAGCCGGATAGCGTTGAATGCCGTAGAGCGTCAGACTCATTAGACCAAGCATGAGGGCAGATCGTTGCGCGAATCGGTCGTCGGTGAAAAAACAAAGGGCAAAGCCCGTCGCGACAATCACAAACGTCAGCCAGCGCAGAGCAGTATCGCACCGATCAAGTCCCCACTCTGTAGCTATCGAAAACTCAGACAAGTTCGGGTTCTCAAGTCGCTCCATAACAGAGAACAGCAGTAAATTCTGGAAAGCGATCCCCGTAAACATCAGGCATTCAATTACATAACTATTCGTTACCGAGGGTCGTTGTACCCAGATACTACCCCAAATACCGGCCGAATACAACAAAGCCACGAGTGGTTCTTTCAACAGAAGAGCCGGGTGACGAGCCGGTAGCCGGAACACCGCACCCACGTAGGCCGCACAAATGCCGCCCAGCACCAGGCCGAATTTGATTACACTACTGGGTAGAAAAAAAGTCAATACACCAGCCAGCACAACCGCCCCAGCAACCACTTTCCATAACAACGATGCATGATCCCGATGAAACCGATGCCGCGCCGTAAGCGGCTGACTGGCGGGATTAATGCTGGATTTGCGGACATCAAGAAGGCGGTCAACGGTATAAATAATGAATACGACCAATCCCAGTACCAGCGGAGTCGCCCAATGCACAGGGTCAACATCCGAGAGTCGGGTAGCCATCCGGTTCGACAGCACAGCCCCGATCACCACCGGGATACTTGAATAGTAAGCGTTACGTAAATAGTTGAGCAAGAGTAATTCTGTGATTAGTTGAGTATAAACTTTTTAATTAAGCCAAATTTTGTCATTCCGACTGGGACGCGGAGTCGAAGGAGGAATCTTCGGTAACAGCAGAAGAAATTGCCTCACCCGAAGATTCCTCCTTCGACTCCGCGTCCCGGTCGGAATGACAAAAACTGCTCTCCATTTATGCCTGCTCCGGCGGGACCAGCCAGGGTTCCTGCCGAGTCACAACCTCAATGGGTTGCCCAATCCGCAAGGTGCCAATTACTGAGTTGCCGGTTGGTTTAGCCAGCACATTTTGCCCGAACAGGATTTTCTTCTGCCACCGCCGATAGGTCGTCAACGTGCGGAGCGGTTCTTTACCTTGCTGGCCCGTTTCGGGGTCGATGGTCGTCAGCACACAACGGGCGCAGGGCTTAACCCCGTAGAAATCAATGTCGCCCACCCGGAAATGTGCCCAGCCATCTTCCTCATTAGGGCTGCTTCCACTCACGACAATATTAGGCCGAAACCGAATCATGCCAATGGGTTCGGAAAGTTGCTGATTCAGGTAATCGAGTGAAGCCTGTCCAATTAGCAAATACGGATAGCCATCGGCAAAACTCACGGCTTCGTTATGATGCGCGTAGGCAGAGTCAACCGCCCGATGGGTGGTCTCCGGCATGTAAACCAACCGACATTCTTTCCCGATTGCGTTTGAAAGCCAACGGTCGGCGTCGGCGCTGACGGTCAGTGCGGGAATATCGGTACTGTCCCAAACCGTAACCAGCATCGTTTCGCGCGGTTCTGCTTCATTTTCCGTTTGCACCGATACCGACAGAGGTAACTCCAGCACATTGTCGGGTTGGTGCCGATGCCAGACCCGCAACGTCTCGCCCAACTCAGGTGTGTGGGTAATTTCCACGTCAATTAGCGCCATGTGATGGTTGGTTCGTTGGGTCATAAACATACCACTGGGGTCAACGAGCATAAACCGCCGGTCGTGCCGGAAGCCTTTTTCCTCCACCACAACCTCAGACATTGAAATGCCCCCCAGCGATTTTATCGGGTAAATTCGGAGTTCAGAAATAGTCATAGTCGTCAAGAGTCGATAGTCGTCAGTCGTTAGTCAAGAGTGGCTGACGCAAAAAATAATCTTGCGTCAGCCACTCTTGACTAACGACTGACGACTATCGACTCATTTTAAATTCCCATCCTCGGTAGTGGGCTAACGGTTTGCGCCGTAAAATCTCCCCGTTCGTATTTAAACTGAGCGGCCATCGCAATCATGGCGGCATTATCGGTGCAATACTCAAAACGCGGAATATAGACATTCCAACCCTGCTCGCTGCCAAGCTGATTCAGAGCCGTTCGTAATCCACTATTAGCCGACACGCCCCCGGCAATGGCAATTTCCCGAATGCCCGTTTCCTGAGCCGCCCGTTTTAGCTTAGTCATCAGCATCTGTACTAACGTATGCTGAATGCTCGCGCAAATATCCGCCAGATTTTGGGTGATAAACTCAGGATTGGTTTTGGTGTTATCGCGCAGGAAGTACAGAATGGCCGTTTTAATACCGCTAAACGAAAAATCCAGACCGGGCATTTCGCTCATCGGAAATCGAAACGCCAGCGGGTTTCCCTCTTTGGCGTACTTGTCAATTAATGGCCCGCCCGGATACGGCAGCCCCAACAATTTCGCCGATTTATCAAACGCTTCACCAACGGCATCATCTAAGGTTTGGCCGATAACGGTCATGTTGAGGGGGCCATCTACGCGCACAATCTGCGTATGGCCTCCGCTCACGGTCAGGCATAGAAACGGAAACGTCGGCTTTGACTTTTCAATGAAATGCGCCAGCACATGCGCCTGCATATGGTTCACTTCAATAAGCGGTATGTTCAGACCCAGCGCCATCGCTTTGGCAAACGAGGCCCCGACCAGCAACGACCCCAGCAAACCCGGCCCACGCGTGAAAGCAATGGCCGATAACTCATTTTTGGGTAGATTTGCATCGGCTAAGGCTCGTTGCACGACTGGCAAAATATGCTGCTGGTGCGCGCGCGAGGCCAGTTCCGGCACAACGCCCCCATACTGTTCATGAATTAACTGGGTGGCAATTACGTTCGACAGAATATGCCCGTTGGCTAACACAGCCGCCGACGTTTCGTCGCAGGAAGACTCAATGGCTAAAATATTCACTGTACAAAATTAATGGATATAACTAATGAATAATGTAGAATGGATAATGTAGAATGGGCTTCAGCCGGTTATTCCATTATCTATTCTACATTATTCATTAAATCACTAAACCGTTCACTCGGTTATCGTATCTAAGTTGTATCCAGTTTCGTTATTTGTTGTAGATTAGGCATTTCCACCCCGGATGCGTCAGTTTTTCGCCATATTTCTCAAAACATTGCTTTACCTGCTCCTCACGGTAGTGGGTCTGGCATTGGGAATTTTGCTGAGCTTACAGCTTCCGGCGGTGCAGACGCTCTTAGCCCAGAAAGGCGCAGACTGGCTCTCCGAAAAACTCCTGTTTCCAGTCACGGTAGAAGGCGTTTCCATCAAATGGTTCGATTCACTTTCGCTGAAAAAACTAACCATCAACGACCGGCAGGGGCGCCCCATGATTCGGATTGGTCGGCTCGATGCGGATTACAACCTGCAAAATCTGCTCGATTCATCGGCCCATAATCTGCATCTGGACGAAGTGGTGCTGTATCGTCCCGATGTTCAGATGATTAAGAACCGGACGAACGGCGACACGAACTTAGATGATTTTATTGCCCGCATCGAGCAACTCACCACCGATCCTGCTCATCCGGGTGTTCCGAATCAGAACGTACCATTCACGATCAGCCACATCCATTTAGTGGAAGGAGCTTACACGCTTGAAGACCCGCGCGAGCCGTTCATGCGCGACCCAAAAAGCTTTGATTACAACCACTTTACCCTCCAGAATCTCAACGCCGAAGTTCATAATTTTTTAGTGCTGGGCGACACCATTGCCTTCGACGCAAAAGGGTTATCGGGTATTGACCGCGATTCTCATATCAAAATCCGGCAGTTAGACACGCGCTTTCTGTATTGCAACACCAAGATGGAACTGGGGCGGTTGTATGCCCACATTGGCAACTCTATCATCCGAAACGAACTGACGTTTTTGTATGATAAACCATCGGCCTTTGGCGATTTCAATAGCCGGGTGCTCATGCAGGCAAACTTCCGCGACAGCCGGGTGGAGTCAAAAGATTTAGGCTTTTTCTCCGACTACCTGCGCGGTTTAAACGAAACCTGGCTGCTATCGGGCATTTTCACGGGCACGGTTAATGATTTCCGGTTGAGGCATACGGATTTGCAGTTCGGGCCGAACGGGCGGAGTCAGTTAACGGGCGATATAGCCTGGAAAGGACTGCTGCCCGACATGGACCATACAACAGTCGATTTTAACTTCACGCCTTCGGTGGTTAATATGGCCGATATCCGGCAGTATTACCCCGACTCCTCGTTCAATAAAACCATTCAGAAGTTAGGCACGGCTACATTCAACGCCACGTTTGTGGGCGCTTTCGATGATTTCAAAACGAAGGGAACGGTTAAAACGGCTATTGGTAACGTAACGGGCAACCTGGCCCTTAAACTCGCTGGTCAGCCCGATTTGACCACCTATGCGGCCAATCTGCAGAGTGAGAATCTTGACCTTGGCCAGTTACTTAATCAACCTGAACAATTTGGCAAGATTACTGGGCAGGGACGTTTGACGGGCCGGGGCACCGACCTGAAGCGGGCTACAATTGACTTCGACGGTCAGTTCGGGCGGTTTGGCTGGCAGGGTTATGATTACCGCAACGTAGCGGCCCGGGGCAATTTACAAAAAGCCTTATTTGGCGGGCAGCTTACCGCCGATGACCCGAATCTTTCGTTTAATTTAGACGGCGAATTCAATCTAAGTGGTCCTAAGAATCACTACGATCTGCGGGGCACCGTGCAACACGCCGACCTCCGGGCGTTGGGCTACCTCCCTGATTCGCTTGTCGTTAAAACAAACGTAGACGTTCAGTTAGATGGTAGTAAACTTGATGACATTGTTGGGACGGCCCTGTTTAATAACGCCGTGCTCAACCTGAATCGGCGCACGCTCAACATCGAAAAACTTACGCTGGCCTCATCCATCGAACGGCGCGACTCCGCCGGTTCACAGCGATATTTCAACCTCGACTCTGATTTTCTGACGACAAGTTTACAGGGTAATTTCCAGCCGCAGCGCACCATCGACGACCTAACCCGGCTGGTCCGTGAATATGCGCTGTATTTTCAGGGCGATGCGGCTGGCATGAAAACCTATTATGAGCAGAAGCGTCGGCTGGCGGGCCGGAATATAAACAGCCTTACAGAACGATATGGCGTAGATTACCAACTCATCACAAAAAACAGCGCACCTCTACTAACGTTCCTGAATTCATCAATCTACGTAGCACCAGCTACGAGAGTTGAAGGAAGATATACCGCCGATAACACGTCGTTTCTAACAGCAACGGTTAAAACGGATTCGGTGCGGTTTGGGAAGATTATTTTTGGTCCCAGCGACCTCGATTTGACCACCTCGAAATTAACTTACGGCCAGGATGTGCTGGCCTCGGCGGTTATTTCCTCAAAACAGCAGTTGTTTAGTGCGCTTCTGCCCACGCGCAACCTCCAGGCCGAAGCATCGTGGGATGTTGACCACATTGACTTCACGAGCAGCATTGAGCAGGCCGATAGCAACGGCCGCTACGTAAACCACGCCGACCTGAATGGCGAACTGCGGTTCAAAGGCGATGCCATTGACCTAACATTCCGCCAGGCGAAACTGCGGGTGCTGAATGGCGACTGGATTCTGAACCCGGAGAGCCTGATTCGGAAAGTGGGTGATGCGTACACAATTCGCAATTTGTCATTGCTCAACGAAAATCAACTCATTCAGGCATCAGGCCGGATTTCGCCCGATACCGCTGATCAGTTGGATGTTGAAGCGCAGCATTTTCTGCTGGCTTCGCTGAATTCGGTACTTAATACCAACCTCGGCGGCATTCTGAATGGCTCGTTAGCTGCCCGAAATCTCTACAAAACGCCCATTCTGGAAAGCGCCCTGTCGGTTCGGGATTTGTCGTATGATAACGCCCTAATTGGCGACGTGCGCGGCCAGGGCGAGTGGGACCAGCAGACCCAGCGGTTGAATGTAAACGCCCGCGTGAACCGAAACGGAGCCGACGTAGTCATCCTGACGGGCACCTATACACCCCAATTGAAAACTAATCCATTAGCGCTCAAAGCCAACGTCAATCAGGCCGATTTGAGCTTACTGGAGCCATTTACCAAAGACCTGTTCTCCAACCTCGGCGGAGTGGCGAACGGCATTATTGCCGTGAGTGGAAAGCCTGACGCGCCCATTCTCAAAGGCGAGGTAGGTATAAAAGGTGGGCGCGGACGGTTCGATTACCTGAAAGCCGATTTCGCGTTCGAGGATACCATTTACTTCGGCGAGAACGAGATCATTACCCGGCAGTTAGTTTTGCGCGACCCACAGGGGAATACGGCCCAACTGCGGGGGGGGGTGTATCATGATAGCTTCCGGTACTTCACGTTGGGCTTCGATACCAGTTTTAAGAACTTCCGCATCATGAACACAACGGCCAAAGACAATGATGCTTTCTACGGCCAAGCGGTCATAACGGGCCGTGCGGAACTCTACGGCCCAACTAATAACCTGACCATCCGGGCCAACGCCACCAGCAACAAAGGCACCCGGATTTACATTCCTTTAGACGGAGCTACCTCCGTAGCCGCCGACGACCAGATTCGATTTGTTAGCCGCACACCAGGGGGAACATCAGGTAGGCCGACCAGCCAAACGGCGACGCGCAACGATAATGAGATTGACCTGTCGAATATCCAGATGGATTTCAATTTCGACATCACGCCCGATGCCTATTGCGAAATTCAGTTGGACCGCCAGACGGGTGATATTATCAGCGCCTATGGAGAGGGGCGGGTAGCCATGAAAGTTGATACGAAGGGCGATTTTACCATGACGGGTAATTATGCCATTCAGAAGGGAGAATACACGTTTACCTTCCAGAATATCATCAACAAACGCTTTCAGATTCGGCCCGACAGCCGCATCACCTGGACGGGTGACCCCTATGGCGCTTTGTTGGACGTAACGGCGGCTTACACCCAATATACCTCACTGGCTCCCCTGTTATCGAGCAATGGCTCAACGAACACCCGCACCGACCAAACCCGCCGGTATCCGGTCGACTTGGTGATAAAATTAAACGGTGAACTGGGCGCTCCGGCCATCAGCTACGATTTGGATATTAAAGAATACCCCTCCTCATCTGATTTTCGGCAGGCGGTAACGGCCTTTGAGTCGCGGATTCAGAGCAACGACCAGGAACTAACCCGGCAGGTAAGTAGTGTACTGCTGTTCAATCAGTTGCTCTCGGAAGGCACCAGCCTCTTCGACCAGGGGCAGGTCAACACGGGCTTATACAACAGCGTAAGCGAATTACTATCGAACCAGATTAGCCGCTTAGCTTCTAACCTGAACGAAAACTTAGACGTAGGCGTATCCTTTGGTGGATTTACGAGTAATACACAAAATGAAAACCTACTGAACAACCTGCAACTGCGTTTCTCGTACCGGCTACTGAACGACCGCCTACGCATCAGCCGCGACGGTGGGTTTACGTATGGTCAAAGCCAGTATAACGCAGCCAGTTTGCTCGGCGAATGGACGCTGGAGTATTTCATTACGTCGGATGGTCGGTTGCGGGCGAAGGTCTATAACCGTAATCAGCAGAGTATTCTGAGCCAGACGAGTTTCAACAGTACCATCACCACCGGCGGGGGTATGAGTTTGCTGTATACCCGTTCGTTCAATCGGCTGTTTGGCGGCAAACGGACCGCGCCGGGGCTGGTGCCTAAACCCGTCGAGCCACCCATTCCCACGCCTACTCCGGGGCCGGTTTCTACTTTCAGTGGCACCGGTCAGGAAGCACTGCGGTAAGAGTCGGTTTGAGTTGCGGAGGGGTAAAAACAGCGCTTTGTTTCTTTACTCTTCTGAACCCTTTCCTGTACTCCATGAATTTTGTTCAACGCCTGTTGCTGATTAGCTTGCTTTGGCTTCCGGGTCACTTATCGCTGGCTCAACGCACGTTTACCAACCCCATTAAAGATTCTGGCCCCGACCCCTGGGTGCTGCAAAAAGATGGCTGGTATTACTACATGAACACCACGGGTCGAAACCTGACGCTCTGGAAAACCCGCAACATGGCCGACCTGGCCACCGCCGAAAGCAAAGTTGTTTATACGCCCCCCGCCGGGCAGCCTTATTCCAAAGAGTTGTGGGCGCCCGAAATCCATTCATTTGGTGGTAAATGGTATATCTACTTCTCCGCCGACTCGCTCAATAACCTGTCGCACCGGGTGTGGGTCATTGAAAACTCGTCGCCCGACCCTATGCAGGGCGAGTGGACGATGAAGGGCAAAATTGGGGATAAGGATAACCACTGGGAAATCGATATGTCGGTGATGGAGTATAACGGGCAACTCTACGCGGCCTGGTCGGGTTGGGAAGGGCTTGCCAACGGGCGGCAGGATATTTACATCGCCCGGCTAAAAAATCCCTGGACGATTGATGGCGACCGAGTGAAAATCTCGCAGCCCGACCAGCCTTGGGAACAGCATGGCGATGTGCCGCAGGAGTGGCAAAAGAATGGCGAAGTGCCTAAAATTTACGTGAACGAAGGGCCGGAATTTCTCCGCCACGACAACAAACTATTTATCGTTTATTCGGCCAATGCCTGCTGGCTCGATTACTGCCTCGGCCTGCTGACCTACAATGGCAAAGGTGATTTGCTCGACCCAAAAAGCTGGACAAAAAGCGCGACTCCTGTGTTCGTGCAGGCGCCCGAAAATGGTGTATGGGCACCCGGGCATGGCGGTTTTTTTCGCTCGGCGGATGGTAAGCAGGATTGGATGATTTACCATGCCAATCCCTCGGCTACGGATGGCTGCGGGAACAAACGCGCTCCGCACATTCAGCCCTTCACCTGGAATGCCGATGGGTCACCAAATTTCGGAAAACCCATGCCGAAGAAACCCATGCCTGTACCGGCGGAAAAATAACAACCCGACTTACTTATTACCCAACATCCCCATTCGTCAATCATGAAGCGATTATCCATCTTAGTACTTCTTTTTATTTCCACTCTGTCGCTGGCGCAACCCAGCAGCGCACCAGGCCGGTGGACTGCTGAAAAGGCAAATGCCTGGTATGCCAAAGAGCCTTTTCTGGTTGGTTCCAACTATGCGCCTGCCAATGCCATTAATGAACTGGAGATGTTTCAGGCCGAGAGTTTTGATCCGGCTACTATCGACAAAGAACTGGCAATGGCCGAAAGTATTGGCATGAACACCATGCGTGTGTTTCTGCACGATTTGCTCTGGCAGGACTCGGCCGGATTTACCAAACGGCTCGACCAGTTTCTGACGCTTTGTGCCAAACACAAAATTCTGCCCATGCTGGTGCTGTTCGACTCCTGCTGGGACCCGCTCCCTAAACTTGGTAAGCAGCATGAACCCGTGCCGGGCATCCATAACTCTGGCTGGGTACAAAGCCCAGGCGCAGATGCCCTGTCGGACGTGTCGCAGTACCCACGTTTGGAAGCCTATGTAAAAGGCGTGGTTGGCGCGTTTAAGAACGACAACCGCGTTTTGGCCTGGGACCTCTGGAACGAGCCGGACAACGGCAATGACAACAGCTACGGACAAAACCATACGATTAAAACGGAGTTACCCAAAGACCGCAAAATCGCTATTATTACGCGCCTTCTGCCACAGGTTTTCCAATGGGCACGAGCGGCTGGCGCCACGCAGCCCTTGACCTCGGGGGTCTGGATTTACCGCACCCCCGACGACTGGAAGAACCCAGCCAAATGGTCGCCGATGGAAAAGGTGCAGTTCGAGAACTCGGATATCATCACGTTCCACCAGTACTCTAAACCCGAAGATTTGGAAAACGTGATTCCGGCGCTTCAAACCTTTGGCCGCCCCATTATCTGCACCGAATTTATGGCGCGGGGCGTAAACAGCAAGTTTCAAACCCACTTACCGATTGCCAAAAAAGCAAAGGTCGGCATGATTAACTGGGGGTTTGTGGCGGGCAAAACGCAGACGTTTCTCCCCTGGGATAGCTGGCAGAAACCGTATGTAAATGGCCGCGAACCGGCCATCTGGTTCCACGAAGTTTTCAAGCAGGACGGCACGCCCGTTGACCCGGCTGAAGTAGCGGCTATTAAGCAGGCAATGGGAAAGTAAAGGTCAGTTGCCTTGTTCTTTACAACAAATTTTATCGACATAAACCAATTGATTACCAATGGATAGACAGAGCTGACTTACGCTCGCGCCATTTTTTTTCGGCAGACCCCTTGCACGGAACAGCGTAAACGCCTACTTTTGTGCCACGATTAAGGAAAACGATAGCACGGTACACCGTTGCGGTTGACCACTAATCGGAGTTGGTTCGGTAGTTCAGTTGGTTAGAATACCTGCCTGTCACGCAGGGGGTCGCGGGTTCGAGCCCCGTCCGGACCGCCACTGTAAATCAAGCACTTATCAGAAATGGTAAGTGCTTTTTTGTTTATGGTTGAAACAAGTTTGGTTTACCTACATGTTATCCCCATTCACAAGTAGTCAAGTTCGTATACTGTAGGGATTACTTCTGTCGGCATCGGTCGAGCAAAAAAATCGTGAGTGGATAGGAAAGTTTATTGCTCACAGTTTGGTGTGACGAATGGTAGCTAAACTATTCTCAGTAGCACGTAGGGCTTTGACGCCCCCTACGGTCAACTCAAGTGTTTATCCCCGCTGGCTTTGCTGGTGGGGATTTTCATGGGTTAGGGTAAGTATGCAGTTATAGAGTAACTACCGAGTGAGTGTGGATGAGATAGAGAAGCTGACAGGGTATGACTTGCTGTCGAACGTGGGAGAGAGCATGCAGCGGGTAGTTGAGGCAAGGAGAAGACTGAGTTAATTTATAAGCTATTAATAAACGAGTTTTTATTCGGAGTAGTTACCTAAAAGCATTTCGTTAAACCATTCTTTGAATTGCTTTTCGGGTAATAAAAATTTAATACTATCATGTTTAATGATTTTTAAAAATATTCTGCGGATCAAATCATCAAGTTCACATGAAGTTTTTCTAAGAAATTCAATATTATCGTGTTTCGATTCAAGTTCTTGACCATGCACATATTTTGAGCGTAAAGCATAATAAATTTTAACATTCTCAAATATTTCTTTACGCTTGTTATAATCTTCTTCCATATACAGAGCAACTCTTTCTCTAATTTTATGTGTTAGCTCTGTTCCATCATTAGCCGAAAACAAACATTCAAGCACTAAAACGTAAAATGCAATCTTGTTAGGTAGGTCTGCCGAAGAGCGGGCTATACTTAGAAAGCTCATTGCCCGCTCAACCCGATTAGCTTTATTATATTTTTCTGAGGGGTTCATTCCTCTATATATCCCCCCTTTCAAGAAATCCTGTCCAAAATCAAAATGTTTGTTTATTGGAATTACGCTAATATACTCTTTGTAAAGCTTAATTGCTTCTAAAATTTCTGCTGGATGAAATTTTGTTGTAGTAAATTCGCCGTTAGCGTTAGTGTAAGAATTGTTCTTATAAAGAAACCCAACAGTTCCATCTTGACCGTAAAATCCAATTGAGGGTGTATGGCCTCCTGAATCTCTAATAAACCATAAAAATGTAAAAATTGTCTCTGCCGCTGAATAAGTAGTTATAGCAATTTTTGTCAGGTCGTCAGGTTTTCTAATTTCCTCTTTTTTTACGAAGAATGGACCTTCCATTAAACTCATTTTAAAAGGCACGCCAAGTAACTTCCAAACTGTTTTATCCGTAAATATATTTTTCAATCCCTGTTCTGTTTGGCCTTTATATAGTAAGGTGGCCTGCAATTGGAGTATTCCATCGTAAACAAAATCAAAAAGTTCAGTATTCATTATATAAGTTATCTCCATACCGTTTAAAGGCGTTTACCTTTTTAATAGACTTGTTGTGACGGGTTAATTTTGGGTCGTGAAACTATCAATTGATGATTTGCGAAACGAACGTCAGTGGCGTTCGGCTACTGGATTGGATCAAAACCGCTTTGCTAAATTATTTCTTTTAGTAGAGCAATCTTATCAAGACATGTTTGGTTAATCTATTCGAGAGCGACAAGCAGACTCTCCCGAAGAACCCCATCTAAATATCTATACCGACCTGCTGTTCTTCACCTTATTTAGCTTACAATCAGGGCTCACTTATGATTTAATCGGTGTGATAACGGGCATGGATGGTTCAACAGCCAAGCGCCTACAGGACTTGGGCGTTTCGGTATTGAAACACACCTTGATGAAAGCGGGCTATGCCCCCAAACGTAGTTTTTGCAGTCTGGAGGAATTTCAAACGTATTTCCAAAAATATAAGACCCTTATCTTAGATGCGACCGAACAACGGACTCAACGACCAAGTGATGCAGAGTATCAAAAGCTGATGTACAGTGGCAAAAAAAAGGCCATACGGTCAAGGCAATGATTATCACTACGGCTGATCGGCACATCCATTATGTAAGCCGATGTTGGGTAGGCAAGAGTCATGATTAGAGTCTGCTCAAATATGAGTTTCCGCCTGACCAAGGTTGGTTCAAAGCACACCGGATTCGGCTGGATTTAGGCTATCAGGGCTTCGATAAAGACTATGATTGTCAAGAAGTTATCATACCTAAAAAGAAGCCTCGTAAAGAAGATTTAACCGATGAACAGAAAGCGGCTAATCGGCAAAAGTCATCTGAACGGATTTATCCGGGCCGCCGGTGCGGTTGAGCATTCGATTGGTGGGCTGAAACGGTATCGGATTTTGTATGACCGATTACGGCTTCAAGACTATGGCATGTGTGATACAGTCGTAGAGGTGTGTGCCGGACTTTGGAACTTCTACTTAGCTAACTAACTCATTATCAACATTACAACATGTCTAATGTGTAGATACACAACAATAGTACGGTAATAAGTTTGGCATCGGGAATACCTGCAAAATCGTTGTTCACAAAAAAATAGGCAGACAGCGTACTTAATAATGCAACCGATAATGTGATAATTGTAACTGACTTTCCCGTAGTGTAATCAAATGTTTTGTGGCTATCATCTAACCGTTTGTCCGCCTGACTAAAGACACACTTTAGATGTTCTAAAGTGTGTCTTTAGTCAGGCACTTTAACCGAAAAGCTATCATTATTTACTTTGTCATTTCCTCGTCTCATAATTCGCAAGGGCTGTTTAGTTACTAACCCTTACGAATATCGCACATTTTTAAATAATTTCAAACAAATCTGAACAGTTATTCACTTGGGGTCGTCAAGTATATAATTGCCAAATTTTATTATTAGCTGGGAATATAAAATTTCATGTAATTCTGTTTAATAGGCCGTTATATTTGGTCATTTTATACGAAATGTCTCAGTGAAGGGTCATTTTTAGCTACACAATGAACGAACACAGTAAAAATTTCCTGTATCAGTACCTCAACAATGCATCTCCTACCGGCTTTGAATCGTCGGGGCAGCAGATTTGGTTAGATTACCTCAAACCCTATACCGACGAATATATCGTGGATACCTACGGCACGGCCGTGGGCGTCATCGGACCGGAGAAAGACTACAAAGTAGTCATCGAAGCTCACTCCGACGAGATTTCGTGGTTCGTCAACTACATCTCCGACGATGGATATCTATTCGTTCGGCGCAATGGTGGTTCTGATGCGGTGATTGCTCCTTCTATGCGGGTGAATCTGCACACCAAAAAAGGCGTGGTAGAAGGCGTGTTCGGCTGGCCCGCTATCCACGTGCGCGACTTAGCCAAAGACACGGCCCCCAAAGTAACTGACCTGTTCATCGACGTGGGCGCGGCTACCAAACAAGAAGTGCTGGATATGGGTATTCATGTCGGTACGGTCTGTACGTTTGTGGATGGGCTGATGGAGATGAACAACCGCTATTTTGTAGGGCGGGCGTTGGACAACCGCATGGGCGGATTTATGATTGCCGAAGTGGCCCGGTTGCTGAAAGAAAATAACATTACGCTCCCCTTTACGCTCTACATAGTGAATGCCGTGCAGGAGGAAATTGGTTTGCGTGGGGCCGAAATGATTGCCCGGCGGCTCCGTCCCGACCTCGCCATCTGCACCGACGTAACGCATGACACGCAGTCGCCGAAGTATGACAAAAAAGAGCAGGGCGACCTTAAATGTGGCGATGGCCCCGTGCTTTGCTACGGCCCTGCGGTGCAAAATAACGTGCTGGATTTCATGATTGGCGTAGCCGAACAGCAAAACATTGCCTTTCAGCGGCAAGCCGTTAGCCGCTCGACCGGCACGGATACCGATGCGTTTGCCTACGCTACCGAAGGCATTGCGTCGGCGCTTATTTCGTTGCCTCTCAAGTACATGCATACCACCGTCGAAACCGTTCACATGGACGACGTGCAGAACGTAATCAAACTCATGTACGAAACCCTGCTGGCGTTGAAAGGCGGGGAAGATTTTCGGTATATTAAGTGATAGCAATAAATCAGCCGGAACCTTATTCGGCTGATTTTGCCAAATTGTACTGCATTTATCAACCAAGCACATGAAAGAACTCATCTTTTTAGTTGAAGAGGACCCCGAAGGTGGTTATACAGCCCAGGCCGTTGGCGAGAATATATTCACGCAGGGTGAAACGATGGCTGAGTTGAAAACAATGATTCGGGACGCGGTTGATTGTCATTACGATAGTCCGGCACAATGGCCTCAATTAGTTCGGTTGCATTTTGTAAAAGACGAAGTGTTTGCTTTATAAGAATAGTTTTCAGTTCAATAGACAAACGAAGTGGGATCGGTTTCTCAAAACCGACCCCACCGTGTTTATGTACCATCAATATCACCGCGTAATCACTTTTAGCAGCGTTCCCCGCGCTACGCGGTCGTCGGCTTTCATGCCATTCACGACACCCGCTTCTTCAATGCGGTTGGTGGGAATACCCATCGCCGTTATTACTTCCTTAAACGAACCGTCGCGGGTGGCCGCCCGAACCTGGATGCGTTCCGGTTTGCGATTTAGTTTGTCGGAGTCGCTCAGCGACCGGAATCCACCGGCCACACTCTGGAAGGTGCGGAAGGCGCTGTTGAAATCGCTGGCTGCGGCCAGACCGTGCAGGGCGTAGATGGCGTTGTTATATTGAATAAGCCAGGTGCCAATTTGGAGCGTACTTTTGGGGTCGGTTTGTTGCTGGGGTTGCCCTTGTTGCTGCTGAGCCTGTTGTTGAGAAATCAGCACGATAGCCGGGTTACCGTTGATGGTGGTCCGATTGCTTTCCAGCACGTTCAGGCTTAACTCCTTCACTAATGTCTGGGCGGCTTCTTCCGGCGAGTTACCCTTTGCCAGCGTTAAAATCATAGCCGATTTACCATCCTTGTTCGCCATCTGAAACTGGCTTGGTGAATTCTGCGATTGCCAGCCGGAGGGCACCGGAAACTGAAATTTCAATTCCGGGTGGTAGAATGTGTTATTTTCCACAAAGCCCTGCTTGGGGTCTTCGCCATACACAATACCGTCGATTAACCGTAGAAACTCTTCCCGGTCAACCTGATATTTAGCAGGATTTTTGGCCTGGTATTCTTTCGCTAATTCATGCACCCGGTTGTAGCGATTACCGGGGTCGGGGTGGGTTGACATAAACTGGGGAATCACCTGGCCGGAATTTTCGGAGATGCGCTTGAGCGTTCCAAAAAAATCAGCCATCTGGTGTGCGTCGTAGCCGATTTTGCTGGAGTATTCCACCCCCAGTTTATCAGATTCGGATTCGTGGTCACGGCTGTATTTCAGCGACAGTAGGCCTAATCCCTGTTGCAGCGCTTCGATGTTTTGCCCAACCACTTGCGGAGCCAGAACCGCCCCGCCAATCAGGGCGATGGTGCTCAATAACTGGCTTTTCTGCGAACGGGCTGCGTGGCGGGCCGTAATGTGGCCAATTTCATGCCCAAGCACCCCGGCAAATTCGGCTTCGTTGTTGAAATGTGCCAGAATGCCCCGGGTAAAATAGACATAGCCGCCCGGCACGGCAAACGCATTTACTATGGGAGAATCAACAATATAAAACTGGTAAGGCAAATCGGGGCGATGCGATATTTCCGCCATTGCCTTACCCTTTTCGTTCATGAAGTCCTGAAGCTTTTTATCTTCATACAACCCCATGCTGGCCACGACAGACGGGTGCGATTCTTTCCCGATGGCAATTTCCTGCTCCGTCGACATTAACGAGATTTCACGTTTTCCCGTCACGGGATTTCGGGCGCAGGAACCTAAAAAAATAAGTGAGGCAACGAGCGCAATACGAGCGAGATGGATGTGTGCGTGCATGGTTTGAGTGGTGGTTATTCTACATCCAGTAAGCCCCTTCAGACTATAAATCAAAGGGTTCTAGTGCAGTTAATTAGTATAAACTAATTAGCCCGTCCATTTTGTTTGCACGTTTACTTATCCATTCCTTCGGAAACCGCCCCCCTGCCCACGGTTCCCGCGATTACCCGGCCCACGCTGCTCGAAGGGATCACGCGGGGGCGTGACACCCGCGCCAAACCGACGCAGGTTATACACAAAACTGACCATGAAATAGCGGTTCAGCACCCGGCTTTTAACTTCCTCGGTATAGGTATCGGTTACGTTTCTGACGATGCTCTGGTTCTGATTCAGTAAATCGAACGCCTGTATTCGCAACTCACCCTGGTTTTGCTTAAACAACTGCCGGGCCAGTGTGGCATTCCAGAGCGTATAGGACTGGTTGTAATTCGCCGAACTACCGCCGTAGTGATTATAATAGACGTTGGTCGAGAAGGTAAACCGCAGCGGAAGTTGGTAATAGACATCCAGCGTAACGGTTTGATTAAGGAACGTCGTGTTTTGCTGGGGCTGCAACGAATATTGCGCCGACTGCCAGTTAATATTCCCCGACAGATTGAGGTCTAACTTCTCCGTAAAGTTGGAACTGATGCCCACGCCCTGCCCAATCAGCCAGTTTTTAGCCCGGTTGGGCTGACTATTCACAAAACTCGTTCCCGTATTGTAGGTCAGGTTGGTAGTCAGGTTCAGGTTTGTTTTTTGGGTTCCAAACTTAACGGGCTGCCCCAGCACTAAGAAGCCATTCACGATATAATAGCCATCCGTATTGACGGGCCGGGTGGTTTGAGCGCCCTGCGGTGTGAAGGTTGTAAAATTGACAATTTTGTTATCGGTTCGGGTCATGTTCAGCGAGGCAAACAGGTTGCGGAACGTTGATGGCTCGAATCGGTTGAAATTCATCGAGACATTGTGGCTGTATTCAGGTTGCAGGTCAGGATTACCCGACTGGACATTCAGTGGGTTGGTGTTATTTTGAACGGGCTGCAACTGATTTACCGACGGCGCATTGATGCGGGTGCGGTAGTTGATTCGCAAGATGCGGTTCTTGGCGAAATTGTAGGTAAACAATGCATTCGGAAGCAGGTTCGTGAACGTCCGGTCGAGATTAATATCCCGGCTGAGGTTGTTGGACCGAAGGTTGGCCTGCTGTCCATCGATCCCGAAAGCGTAAGTATATTTCAGCCGTTTGGTTTGCCAGGTAAGCCCCGCCCGGTTCGTCATGTAATCGTTTACAAACCGATTGCTCAGAAGCGCGTTGGGCTGGTCGTACTGATTGGTAACGCTGTTGAAATCATTGACAGCCCGGTTTGAGGTGTTATGGTTGTTGGAGAGCGCGTAGTGAAACTCCAGCGTTTGCCGAAGCGAAAGTGGCTCCGTATAACTCACATTAACGGTGTTGGTCATCGAGCGCGTTTGCTGGTCGTTGCGCTGGTTGATCGTCTGAGTTATCAGGCCCGTTAGCGTATCTTTTGTGATAACACCCGTCGTCAGGCTGGTGGAAGTGCCGTTAAACTGGTTCACCGACCTGTTGATGCCACCATTGTCCTGATCATTAAGCGCTATATTCCAGTTTACCGAAAATGTCCGGCCCTTCTTCTGGAACTTACGCAATAACAGCAGTGAATTATTGCCCGTGAATCCACTCCCATCGGAGATGTAATTAGTCTGGCTTGAGTTTGCCAGAACCCCTTCGTTGGTCAGCGTTCGGGTCTGGCTCTGGTTGTCATAGTGCGAATTCAGCCACGATAGGCTGGGAATCACCCGAATTGTCGTCAGGCTGTCGAGCCGGTAATCGAGTCGGAGGTTGGCGCGGTGATTGGTGTTGGTGTTGTCGGAACCGTTGGTCTGATCCCGAATAAATCCGGCGTCGGCCCGGCTGGGTGTCGTGCCTGATGTGCCCGCAGGCAACACGTTTTCGCGGTGGCTTTGCTGGTTGGTGAGGGTGTTGGTATTGCTGGCGTTATAGCTGCTCACCACATCAATCTTTTTCCCCCAGCCATCACGGTAGTTGATGCCCCCCGCCCACGACGAGGTAATGGCATTACTACCCACCTGTCCCTGACCACCGAAATTGCCGCCACCCTGTCCGCCCCGAACAATGTTGCCGCCCCCGCCTGCTCCACCGCCCTGCCCCTGTCCGGCTCCGCCAAAATTGCTTCCTAAGCCCAAATCCTGCGCCGTAAAGCCTTGCTGGTTGATGTTATTCGCCATACCCAGCATCGAAATCTGACGACCGTTATTAAAGCGGTTCAGGCTTACCCGTGCGGAATAACGGGCATCCGGTCCGGCGCTCTGGTCGCCCGTTTTGGGGCCAGCGCCGATAGACTGCTGCCCAAACGAACCTTTGCGCTTATCTTTTTTGGTGGTGATGTTGATGGTTTTTTCGCGGTCGCCGTCGTCCACCCCCGAAAAGGCAGCCTGTTCCGACGCCTGGTCGTAAAGCTGCACTTTGTCGATGATGTCGGCGGGAAGATTTCGAGTAGCCATTTTCGGGTCATTCCCGAAGAACGGCTTGCCATCGACCAGCACCTTTTTGACTTCCTGCCCCTGGGCTTTCACCGTCCCGTCGCGGTCAACTTCCACGCCCGGCAGTTTCTTCAGTAAGTCTTCAACCTGGGCGTTCGGGCGGGTTTTAAACGACCCCGCATTAAATTCCAGCGTGTCGCCTTTTACGGCAATGGGTGCTTTTTCGCCCTGCACTTCCACTTCGGTCAGCGTTTGCGACTGCGCCACCAGCAGCATGGTTCCGGCATCGGCACTGGGGTTGTCGGGCGTTACCGACACCCGCTTAGACCGGCCCCGATAGCCTACATAGGTGACCAAAACGCGGTATTGCCCCTCCGCTATTTTGGGGAAAACAAACTTTCCGTCGCCATCGGTAATGCCAAACGTCACTAATGATGAGTCGCGGGCCGCCAGCAACGACACCGACGCTTCCATCAGCGGCTTGCGCGTTAGTGAATCCACCACCGTTCCTGTAATAGACATGGCGCGATTACCCTGAGCCAGCGTATTGTTAATGAATAATGGGTAATGAATAATGAATAATGCGGTCCAAAACCACCATCGCGTACCAGTTCGTCTCTTCATTTTACATTATCTATTGTACCGCACGGGCGGCCCCGATTATTCATTACCCATTAATTCCGTCCCGGAAAGCCGCCGTTCTGCATCATCTTTTGCCGGAAATCGGCCATGCCTTTTCGGCGCATTTGCTCCATTTCCTCAGCCGTTACAACTTTGGCATCTTTAGGCGGTTGCACCGTGTTTTCGGCTACGGCTTCCACTGAAACACCGGTGGCTTTAAACGACTCCGTGTCCGATTCGATTTGCAGCACCACGCCTTTGGGTGGAGTCAGGTCGGCAACGGGCGAGTAGGTAAACGGCAGGTCGGTGGTGTACCAAATGGTGTAGGGCATTTTGCGATGGGTAGCGGTGGCTTTGTGGCAGGTGTAGCCCGCTATTTTTTTCGTTTTGTCGCTTGCTTGCCAGTCGGTTGCGGCTGGAAATGGCTTCTCGGAGCGATAGGTCTGACTGGCCGAATCTTTTTTCACGGTCAGAATGTCAATGCGCTGCCGATTGGCTAAGTCCAGAAACGTCTGCTGCTCAAAGGGAGGAGCCATACGCTGTTCGCGGGGACGGCCGTCGCCCCCACCGGGCCCACTACCGGCTTCTACGGTCCGGCGTACCATCATGTTTTGCCCACGGTCGCGCTCTTCTTTAGCCATCGTTCCGGCAAAGACGAGTTTTTGCGTAAACGACATCACGTCGGGCATGCCTTCCGGGGGTTCAGGAGCGCCGGGGCTACCGGGCCGAACCTCCTGTCCGTTAATGACCATCCGCATCTGCGAGCGGTCGATCTGGCGCATACCCTCGTAGGTAATCTTGCCGGAAACGGGTGTCTGGCCGTAGAGCGTTGTTGCCAGCAGGCCACTGAAAATCAGAGATAACAGCGATTGTTTCATGTAGAAATGAGGGCTTCTGTTTGTAAACGTTGCACAAATTTCTCAACTCCGAATGAATATCTTGTTAAAAGCTGTTAAATCGCTGCCGAATCGGTTTTTTCTCAGGCCGAATGGCTTTGTATGCTGCCTAAACGAATCCTTTCTTTAGTTCCTTCGCAAACCGAATTACTCTTTGACCTGGGGTTAGACGAAGAGGTTGTGGGCCTTACCAAATTCTGCATCCATCCTGCCGACAACGTAAAAAACAAGACCGTTGTAGGGGGCACCAAAACGTTGCATATTGACCGAATTCATGCGCTGAGACCTGACCTGATTATTGCCAACAAAGAAGAAAATGAACGTAGTCAAATCGAAGAGCTTCAACGCCGGTATACCGTTCATGTAACCGATATGGTAACGTTCACCGATGCGTTAACCATGATTCGGGAAGTAGGAAATTTGGTTGGAAAAAGCCCGGAAGCGGAACAAATGGCCCAACAAATTGAAGCATCATTATCCTTGCCTTCTTCCTACCCTTCTTCGCGGCCTTCTGTGGCTTACTTCATCTGGCAAAAGCCGTATATGGTGGCGGCCAACAGCACATTTATCCATTCCATGCTGGAACTGGCTGGTTTTCGCAATGCCTTTGCCGAGTGGGCCCGTTACCCTGAAATTACTGTTGAAGACCTTCAGTCAGCCCGCCCCGATTTGATTTTTCTGTCGTCGGAGCCTTATCCATTTACGGACAAACACGTTGCTGAGTTTCAAAAAATCTACCCATCGGCGCGGGCGCTGGTGGTGGATGGCGAATTGTTTTCGTGGTATGGAAGCCGTTTATTGCGGTCGTCGGACTATTTTAGGAACTTGCGTAACGAAATCGCCCGATCCGACTCATGATTACCGACATCTCACAGCTCGATCCCAACGGTACCTATACCTACGCCGACTATCTGAAATGGCAGTTTGAGGAAAGTGTCGAACTGATAAAAGGCAAATTGTATCGGATGTCGTCTGCGCCAAAGCGTGCACACCAACTGGCGGTTAGCCATTTACTGGTTGATATAAGTCTATATTTTGGTAATAAGAAATGTGAGATTTATACGGCTTCCTTCGATGTCCGTTTACCCGTTCGCAATGAGCGGAAGCCCGACCAGTTACACACGGTTGTTCAGCCTGATATTTGTGTCGTATGTGACGCCAACAAGTTAGACGATGACGGCTGCTTAGGCGCTCCCAACTGGGTTATCGAAATTACATCGCCCCGAACGGCAAAAAACGACTTCAACGAAAAATTTAACCTTTATGAAGAATCGGGCGTTCGCGAATACTGGATTGTTCAGCCCAAAGAAACAGCCGTGAACGTTTATGTTCTTGAGAATGGTGAGTATGCGTTGGTGGATGTGTATGAATCGGGGGAAATTCCGAGCCGTATTTTCCCTGATCTACTTGTTTCACATGACCGTATTTTTCGTTAAATGACCAACACCGGCGATACCCTCTCGATTGCGTCACTCAATCTGATTCTATTTGCGGCCCGGCAACTCGGAGCCGATGCGGATGCACTGGCCCGTGCTGTGGGCATCAGCCCCGAACAACTCCGCGACCCCGACGGGCGCGTGCTGGTTCGGCAGGTGCAGGCACTCTGGCGCGAGACTGTAGTCGCTACTGGCGACCCCAATATTGCACTCAAACTGGGCGAAATAGTGAACCCCGTTTCCATTGGCGTACTGGCCTATGTGATGATGCATAGCCCTACGCTGGGCCGAGCGTTCGACAAACTCTGTCAGTATCAGGATATTGTTTGTGAAGGTATCCGTACCACAGGGCGAATTACCTCGTCGGCTGAAGCGGGAAATCAATTTGTTCTGTCGCTCCACATTACCAGCGCCGACATCATCTACCCGCAATACGCGCTTAATTCCGAATTGTCGATTTATCTGTCGGCGATGCGGGCCTTAACGGGTCATCCTATTGCGGCTCGCGAGGTTCACTTTTCTTATCCGCGCCCGGTCGATACGCGGGAGCACGAACGCGTATTTGCCCCCGCCCGCTTAACGTTCGACGCGCCCGAAACGGCTATGGTGCTCGATGCGGCTTTACTCGATTTACCCGTACTGAACGCCAATCCGAGCTTATCGGTATTGTTCGAGAAACACGCAACAGATATTCTTACGAAGCTCAAAGCGCTTTCGTTAAGCAGCCGGGTGAAGTCGGAAATTGTTACGATGATGAAAGGAGAAGAGCCGACCTTAGCTGCCGTTGCCGACCGACTGGCGATGGGAGTCAGAACACTACAACTTCATTTGAAAGAGGAAGGCACTACGTACCAACAACTGCTGGATGATGTTCGCAAAGAACTGGCTGTCAGTCACCTGCGCGAACCGAATCTAAGCACAACCGACATTGCTTACCTGCTCGGCTTTGCGGAGCCCAGTGTTTTTTTCCGGTCGTTCAAGAAATGGACGGGCCAAACACCCGGTGCCTATCGGTTGGCTCAGGTTGCATAATGTATCCTGGACCTCTGGTCCGGGTAGCCGCAGGCTAAGTGTATCTCTCTTTCTTAGCCTGCGGCTACCCGGACCAGAGGTCCAGGATACATTACAAATTCCCCAAACTCGTGTGTTTGAAGCTATCGAAATACTTCAGGCCGTACCCTGCTACGCGATCCATGCAGGAGTGGGCAAAAAGGATAACACCTATCAGCATTAAGACTTGATTTCCCAGCATCAGGCCCAGTAAGCCGATTATTATACCTAACCCTTTGTGGTGAACGAAGTTGTATAAAACCGCGCCAATCGCCGGATTCACCAAATACCCAATCATACTAATATCGGGTGATAGAATCAGCGCCGGGAACCACCACCAGGCGAAATTCAGGCGGGAAAACAGATAAATAGCTCCCAGAAATTGAATAAGTTCTTCGGATTTCAAAAGCGTTTTCATTTGATTGTTGTCTAAAGTATCCTGGACGGCCACGTCCGAGTATGAGGATGTTTTTTCGCCAGGACGGCCACGTCCCGGCTACTTTTACTCGCTTACAGGCGTAAACGACCGCTTCAACTGCTGTTCAGCAAACCATGTTAGTGTTTCAGTTAACGCCTGCTTCATGGGTGTAGCCCGGAAATCGGGAAAAAGCGCCAGCACCTTTTTGTCATCAAGCAGAATCGTGTTTTCATAGAGATACAGCATCTCTTTCACTTCCCGAAGCACAGGCATGAACAATCCCAATAAACTAACTGTGAACCGGCTATACACCTGTAGTCGCAGTGGGCTCCCTGTCAGGTCGCTGATTTGTTTAAACCACGCCCGCACCGATGGTACCGTTGTTCCGCCGTAATTCCACACTTGATATGGCGCATCCTGCTTCGCTGTGGGTTGTGAGGCCATAGCCCACGCCCGTAGCAGCAACCGAACAATGATTTCGGCAGCATCTTTTGTATATACCGACTGGTGCGGACTATCAGCGTTCAGAATCCAGGGGAGTGCTTTGGCATTCAGCGCATTCTCGAAAATGGGTTTTATACCCTCATTCAGCACGTTGGGTCCCCAAAAGTCTGGCAACCGAACATTGATGACCCGGCATTTTCCGGCCGTAGCTGCCTGTTTGAGCACTGCCTCAATTTCTACCCTCAACTGTCCTTTTCGCGTACAGGGAGCCGGTTGGCTATCCTCCCGAATCGGCTCTTTCGTATTGCCGAAGTTGTAGACATTACCCGGAAAAACTATGGTTGAATGAGTCTGTCCAGCGGCTCCAATCACTTTTTGCGTAGCCGTGTCCATGTTACCGAACCATTTATTATAGGGGTAATTGATGCCGTGAAAAATAAAATTCTTATCGGCAGAAATCTGGTTCAGCAAAGCCGCATCCTGTACATCCCCCTCAACGATAGTGAGTGTAGGCTGATTGGGAAATAGCGACTCGGCCTTAGCCCGATTACGAACGAGAATAGTAACGGGCAGTTGACGGGCCAGCAGGTTAGCGGTTACAGCATAGCCGATGCTACCCGTTGCTCCCAGGACAAGAATGGTTGGTATTGTTACGTTCATGACGATTGTTGGTCGATTTGTACACAACAAAGGTCAGATGAAGCCGCCAGGTGGTCGCTGACGAAAAATGAAAACAGAGTGACCAATTGCGAAAATTTCGCAATTGGTTACCACGTCTACCAAAAAGAATACGCCCGTATGTTGGCAACGCAGGTCGTAGAATTCGCGTACTTAGTGATAATTATCCTCTGTCAAACCATTGCCTGATCGTGAAACATCTCTCTCTTTTGTTCTTCTTAGTAGGTATGCGCCTATCAACGCTGGCACAGGAGGTGGTGATCGATACGAATTATTACGCTCCTCCACCCGTTCGTCGGTATGTACTCACCGACGATCCAGACCAAAACTCTGACCGGCGTAGGCCTTATAAAAACCAGACAGAAGCGCGTCGACACCAGCTCATGGATCAATTTGACGAACTTCAGACCTGGTATGTCAGTGGTGAAGGAGGTTTTCGCAATGATGGCAGCACGCTCAGCAATTCATTTAACGGCTTAGTCAGCAGCACGTCACTGACAAAATTTAGCTGGAGTATAGTAGCTGGTTACACCTATCGAAATGCCTGGGCTATTGAGGGCGGGTATGCCCATGCGCCTATTCACCTGAACATCACGGTTCCCAACGGCGGAGTAAACCCGCTTGTTTTCAATTACCAGAACAGCGGGCATGGCATTCCCGTGCGAGTAAAACGCCGAATAGGCTCAGGCAGAAAAGCGGCACACGGTACGGGCTTCTGGCTATCGGCAGGGGCCTGGCTTATCCCAAATGGCAACAGTCAACCGGATGATTTTCACCTTATCGGTTACAGCAGTCGAAGTAGGCGAACGACAGACACGCTGCGGCTTAATGGAAACACGACAATTGCCAATAGCATCACAGGCCTTGCGGAAGCAGGCATCGACTACGCAGTCCGGTTATCAACTTCCGTAGAGTTAGGAATCTATATTCGCAAATATTGGGGGCTTGGCAACGCGCTTCGTTCTAATCTGGATTACACGATCAACAACGCTTCGCAGCAGCAGTCTTCTGTTGTTGCAGATGGAACGGGTTGGAGTTTTGGGGTTGCTTTGCGCTATATTTACGGCCGACAGCTTGCTCCGAAGAAGCCCTAAATCAAACCCACCCTTCGCTTATGAAACTCATCGCCGAAATTCTGATTGGCGTTGTCGCCATTGAACACCTGTACATTTTATGGATGGAAATGTTTGCCTGGACCACTCAGGGTCGAAAAACGTTTAAATCCTTTCCGTCCGATTTGTTTGAGAAGACAAAGTCATTGGCCGCCAATCAGGGACTGTACAATGGTTTTTTATCGGCGGGACTCATCTGGTCGCTGCTCATTCATGACCCGGTCTGGCGTGTGAACGTGGCCTGTTTTTTTCTGGGTTGTGTCATCGTGGCTGGTGTATTTGGCGCACTGACCGCCCAAAAATCCATTTTTTATGTGCAGGCGCTTCCAGCCATTTTAGCTCTACTTTTTATCCTATTAGCGTGAACGACCAGACAGTATGAATCAGGGAGAGGGAACAAAAGAAAATCCGTGGCGGCTAAAAACGCCACCTGGCACATCGGATTACGTCATGTATAAAGAGGAGAAAGACGGCAATCCTATTTTGGTTTGTGTAGTTGGGAAGACCATCCTGCATTATGATTATCGCTGCCTGAACGATCTGCATACAAAACTCAAGGAACACGGGGGCTGGATGGAGTTAGGAGCAGCCGACGAGCAAAAACCCGTTAAAGAAGGCACAGTTGAGGCCTGGGGCCGGTCAGAAGAAAACCCGTCTGGAGGGTGGTATGGGCTAAAAAAAGGCTTTCGGGGCCGATTTGGTTTGTATGTTCCTCCCCTTATGGAAGTCCTGGGATTGGCTGAAGTTGAACACAATCCCAGAAACAATCGCATGAGAGCGATATGAATTAAACCGCTTTAAAAGTAGGAAACCGTCCCCAAGCGGGAACGGCTCCATGAGTACAACAAAACCACAGATAAAGCTGTCAGACGTATGGGCCAGACAGGGTGCCTGTGGCTCTGCTGATGTATGACGTACTATATATGATATAGGATATAGCTGACGCAACGAAATACATCATATATCCTATATCATACATCTATTATGCTTCAATGAGGAACTCGTCGTGTTGGCTTACGTCCAGACCCGATTTTTCGTCCTCTTCCGTTACACGCAGCGGGAGAATCAGGTCGGTGAGTTTCAGCAGCAGGAACGACATGCCGAAGGCGAACACCGACACGCTCACTAAGGCAATCATGTGCGTTACGAACAGCCCGGTTTCGCCGAAAGCCAGTCCTTCAACCGTTACGGCCGAGTTGATGCCTTTGCTGGCGAAGATACCCGTCATGACCATTCCCACCATACCGCCTACACCGTGGCAGGGGAATACGTCTAAGGTATCGTCCAGTGTTGATTTTGAGCGCAGGTGAGCCACATAGTTCGAGATAATGGCCCCTACCGTACCGATGAAAATAGCCGTTGGTACCGTTACGAAACCAGCCGCTGGGGTGATGGCTACCAGACCCACAACTGCACCGATACAGAAACCAAGAGCCGATACTTTTTTGCCTTTAGCTGCATCAAACAACACCCAGGCCAGACCAGCCGCTGCAGCCGCCGTGTTGGTGGTAGCGAAAGCAGAAGCTGCCAATGGCGAAGCCGCTACAGCCGAACCCGCGTTGAAACCAAACCAGCCAAACCATAGCAGACCCGTACCCAGCAACACAAATGGGATATTAGCGGGTGGGAAATAGCTGGCTTCGAGGTGCGACCGACGACGTTTCAGGTAGAGAGCGCCTGCCAGAGCCGCCCAGCCTGCCGACATGTGAACAACCGTGCCACCGGCGAAGTCAAGCACACCCAATTTAAACAGGATACCTTCCGGGTGCCAGGTCATGTGCGCTAACGGAGCATACACGAACAGGCTGAACAGAATCATAAACAGCACATACGACCGAAAATTGATGCGTTCGGCCATCGAACCCGTTACGAGTGCCGGAGTAATGACGGCAAACTTCAACTGGAAGAACGCAAATACCACCAGCGGGATCGACGCGGCCAGCGACCACGGTTTACCATCCAGCACGCCTTTGAACATAAAGTGATCCATTGGGTTGCCAATGAAGCCGCCAATGGTTGATCCAAAGGCTAAGCTAAAGCCGACAATAACCCAAAGCACACTAATTACGCCCATCGCAATGAAGCTTTGCAGCATCGTTGAGATTACGTTCTTGTTGTTCACCATACCACCGTAGAAATACGCCAGACCCGGTGTCATCAGCAGAACAAGGGCCGTAGCGACCAGCATCCAGGCCGTATCGCCAGAATTGATACCTTCCGTCACAATTTGTGTGGGAACACCATTGAAACCGGGCAGTACACCCAGAATGGCAAATACTGCCAGTAGAATTAGAGGAATGTAATTTGGTTTTTGCATGGGAATTGAGGGGTTTTTGTTGTACTAAATATGTATGGTTAAGAAAACGGGGATACGCGATTTTTAGAATTTGAAGATGGCAGCCATGCCCAGCGTAGTCTGCGAAGGCGTTAGTTTGCCATCGTTTTTCTCGAACTTATCAGCCGAATAGCTATCGATTCGCAATTCAGGCTTGAACAGCAGGTGCCCATCAGCCGCCGTGATATTGCCGGTTACCGTAATTGAGTTCACACTCGCTCCATTACCAGCCGCATCGGTCAGCGCACGCGCTCCATTTTTGTTATCGAATGTTTCGTAACGAATACCCATCCCAAACTTGTCGGTGAAGGCATAATTAGAATAGACAGCTACACCACCCCAGCTTTTCGATGTTGAGGGTCCGCCATATCCCTGATAGTCACCTTTCTGAGAACCAGTCGCTGCGTTTAGCCCTAAGAAAAACTTGGACGAAATCTGATAGGTGGTCGTCAGGTCATAAAGTTGATACATCGCGTTATCCTGATTCACTACGTCAACACTCTTCGAGGCTTCGTTCGACATAATGGCATTCAGGTATACATTCCAGCCCGAAACCGGCGAAAAGAAGAATTGACCAATCAAGCCTTTCTTTTTGTTGTTGTCGAACAGGTTATCGACGTTGTTGACCAAGCCCAGCATCAACGAAGCCCGGTCGCTGAATGCATACTGCGCTTTCAATCCGATGTGATAGAAAGGACCATTATTGAAGAGGTTCGAGAGCGAGTAGTTGTAGTTAACAGGCGCGTCGATGACTTCGTAGCCGATGTGCGTACCAAACTGACCAGCGGTGAATGATAATTTGCTGGTGGCTTTAAATGTAATATAGGCCTGCTTAATGGCTAACGAGGTAGAGCCAGGACCCAGTGGTCCAATGTAATTACCGTAGTTACCCAGATCAGAAAAAGGCCCGAAGGTCAGGTCCATTACCGCATCTACCTTGCTGGCTGAGTAAACCGCTTTTGCCTGAATCAGGCCGATGCCGAACTGACCTGCTTTCTGATCGAAGGCCCGTGCGTTACCAACTCCTGACCCATTCAACCCCAAATTTGACTGACTTTTGGGATTGTTAAAGTTCCCAAAATAGTAAGTGTCCATGTAGCCAGAGAACGTAAATTTCCCGGGTGCTGCAGTAGTGGAGTCCTGCGCCTGAGCGGTAAAACCCAAAAACAAAGAACTAAGAAGTAAAATTACTTTTTTCATATTGTTTATTTGGTTGTAGCGATTGTTTTCTGTGGTCTTATTTCGTAGCAAATTTTGTTTAAATAATTATCCAACGCAATAGATAACCCAAAATAATTATGTGTTTTTGTAAAAAAACGTCAATTTTATTAAAATTTTACTATAATATCCGCTATAAATCCCTAAAAATCATCGAAATTATCTTTTTTAACAAATTTGGTGTATTATTACTTTCACCAAATATTATTCTAACTTAAACAATCCATTTTCTGTAACAATCATCTTATTTCAGCGCCCGTATATAGCTAAAATGCAATAAGGCCCAATCAGTACGTACTGATTGGGCCTTACTTTATAGAAGGTGTATGTATCTGTTACCTTATGCTTCGGCGTGGAGCCATGCCTTCTTCGCCAGCAGCGTTTCTTCGTCTTCTTCGTGCTCGGGGTCAGGAACACAGCAGTCAACTGGGCAAACAGCCGCACACTGCGGTTCTTCATGGAAACCCATGCATTCAGTACACTTATCGGCAACTATATAATAAAACTCGTTGGAGACAGGCGTCTGTGGCGATTTACCACTCACTACGGTACCGTCGCCAAAATCCACTTCGGTTAGTTCGGTTCCCCCACCCCACGTCCATTCAACGCCACCTTCGTAGATAGCGGTATTGGGGCACTCGGGTTCGCAGGCACCACAGTTGATGCACTCGTCGGTGATCATGATTGCCATGAGCAGTACAAATTTATAGACGTGAATTGGTCTTTCTGAATTGAACAACAAATATAACTATTTAAAGGTTAGTGGCAAACTAAAATTAAATTACATTAGTTGATGGGGTATTCCATTTGTTTATCCAATTCATGTTGCAATCAGAACGCCTGCAAACGTTCGTGGCTTTGGGCGACTTTCTGCGCTCAGCCGACGCTCAATCCGAACTCACCGACATTGCCCATCGGGCCAATCACAAAAATAACTGGTTTACAGTCAGTAATTCGCTAAGCGCCTTACGAGCCATTGCCGACGAATTTCTGACCGCCGATAAACTCACGGCCTGGACCGTTCAGTATTCGACTGCACCAGCCGTTTCCCGCTTAGTTGGTGTGGTAATGGCCGGTAACATTCCGGCGGTCGGTTTTCACGATTTGCTTTGTGTGGTTATGAGTGGTCACCGGTTATTAGCCAAATTAAGTAGCCAGGATTTTGTACTAATTCATTATTTAATACAAAAATTAAAGGAGATTAACCCAGCCTTTGATTCGCTTATTGAAGAAGCGGAGCGGCTTAATGCAGCCGACGCTTATATTGCTACCGGCAGCAATAATACGGCACGTTACTTCGATTATTATTTCGCCAAAAAGCCGCATATCATCCGACGGAATCGTACCTCTGTGGGGCTACTGATGGGCGAAGAAAGTGAAGATGAATTTCTGAAACTCGGCCACGACATTTCTGATTATTACGGACTTGGCTGTCGTAACGTGTCTACCCTGTTGGTGCCGGAAGGTCCCAACGGCGAACCTTACGATTTTACTCCCCTGCTCCGAGCGCTGGAACCACAGGCGAAGATTTATTTGGATAACCACAAATACCAGAATAATTACGACTACAATAAGTCGATTTACCTCATCAACGCCGTTCCGCATTTCGACAACGGGTATTTGTTACTCACCGAAAATGAGGGATTGGTCTCCCCTATTTCGGTCGTTTATTGCCATACTTATAAAACACAGGACGACGCCAGCGATTGGTTAGCCGCCCGGTCTGAGCAGATTCAGGTCGTGGCTTCGGCGCAGGGCTGGCTGGCAGGTAGTGTTCCTTTCGGCCAGACACAGCGACCTGGTTTGGGTGATTACGCGGATGGCGTAGATACGATGGCGTTTCTGTCGCAGCTATAATGCAGAACGCTTTGCTTACACATTATCTGTACTCTTTAACGCCCAGTAAACAAGAACCGGTTGAAAAAACAACCGAATAAATCGCTTCCGATCCGTATCTAACCCGAAAGCATCCCGGTGGTGGACGTATTGCGCGATGTTGCCGGGGAAAACTGCCGTAAAAAAGGTGGCTGCTACTTTTCCGATGGTTTTCTGATGCGCTTCATCTGTCAGGATCAGGCTGCTCCCCAACGCTATTTCTGCGATACCCGAATACACAACCGTATCGTCTTTCGGTAGAGGAAGCCCATTCGGCACCTGCGCCCTGAATTCTCTCCGGGCAATGGTCAGATGGCTTATGCCGGCTAAAACCAGATTACTGCCCAGCAAAATTCTGGCTACTCGTTTTATCATTCTCTCGTTCATAGCGGTCGTCTTAGCAGAGTCACTCAACAGGCAACTTATTTAACTACTATGAACGCAGAAGTAACCCCGTTGTTTATATATACGGTAATTACACCATTTTTTAGGATCACGGCAGCTCGCTCCTAACCCTTTACATTAATACCGCCAGCTTTTCAAATCAGCCCCGGCGGGGTGATTGGCTTCAATGCGTTTCAGGATTTTATCGACGTACATGGTGTTATAACGCAACCGGCTGATGTAGTTGGGTTGCGTGGGGTCGCCGTTCCAGCAGTGTTCGGCACGGTCGCCATAGGCTACTTCACTATTGGCTGAAGGGTTTTTGGTAGTCTTTAGAAAATCTTCCATCAGATAGACTGCGTTGTTGAGGTAATAGTTGTCCATGTCTCCGCAGTAAATATGAATTTTGCCCACCACTTTCGGGCCGAGCGTTTTCCAGTCGCGCTTCAGAATGTGCAGCAGGTCGTAATGGTCCCGCCAGTAACGAGCTACAGTGGTGTCAATGTCGCCGGTGAGTTTATTCCAGATGCGTTTCGGGTATCCATCTGAACCGGCAGGTGAGTACACAGCCTCCCAGATGTCGAACTGATCGCCGGAGCGGGAGTGCGTACCCAGGGCCAGTTCGCGATGGTTGGTTTGTTCCAGCGTCACTTTCACCTGCCCTAAGTAGTTGCGCTGACCGGGCCGGGGTGTCTGCCGGAAAGGGCCTTCGCTGTAGTAAGCGTTTTTATCTTTATAAAGGTTAAAAACGGTGTAGGCATCGAAAGCGATGGGATCGGGGCAAGCGGCAAAACAGCCGTTGAATTCATCCGGGTAAAACAGTTGCACGGCTAAAGCCTCCCAGCCGCCCGTGCTGCCGCCGTAGGTAAAGCGTGCCCAACCCTGCCCAATGCCCCGGAATTGTTTTTCGATTTCGGGCAGGAGTTCGTACATAATGGCGTCGCCGTAGGGGCCGAGGTTTTCGGAGTTAACGGCATACGAATCGTCGTAATACGGGTTGGCATGCTGAATTTCCACGATGAGCATACGGGGGAAATTTGGTCCAGTCCATTTTTTGTAAAAATCGTAGGCTTCCTGCGCCACAATTTTCTTATAGCCGTGAATATGAAACCGCTCAACATAATCGGTGGTATCCATGTTATCGGGTGGGGGCGTTTCGCTAAAACCGCTGAAATCGTCGGGGAAGTGGCCGTGAAAAATGGCGAGCGGATACCGGGCTTCGGGGTGGTCGTCGAACCCGGCGGGAATGAGCACGTGAGCGCCGAGGTACATGGGCCGCCCCCAGAACTCGGTCAGCCGCTTGCTCTGGATTTTAATGTGCCTGATAAACTTCGTGTCCTTCGGTTCCTCAATCGGCGGGTTAACCTGGTCCATCACCAGGGCGAAAGCTTGCTTCGTTCCAGCTTTAACACTGATTTTCTGCGGTTTACTGAATAAATTACCGGGAGCGGTGCGCCAGTTCTGCCCTTCGCCCCGATCCATCGGCAGTTTCACCGTCCGGCGCGTACCATTCGGCCCGTTTTTGACCTGAAAGGTTTCGTATTTATGCAACACAGCCTGCACATAATAATCCCCGGATGGCAACTCACGCAGGCTTTGTTTAGGATAACCGAATACGCTGGCATCGACTGTAGCTGCCTGCCCCGGTTTGAGGCCATTCACGTCAATACCAAACAATTGCGCCGTTTCGACCGCATCACTCACCTGCTGACGCGGTTCCGGTTTATCGGTTTTTGCCAGAATGAGCAACACGCGCCCGTCGAGTGGCTGGGTGCTTTGTGAAGTGGGGAATGAAACGGAGAAAACGGCTTGAGAACGGGCTGCGGTAGTGAGCAGGCCAAAGAGAAAAAGTAATGTAAATTTCATACAAAAGAGAGCAGGCTGATTGACAGCCAGTAAGATACGAATTTGAGGATTTTCAACCGTATTCTTCAAAAGATAATGCCCAACAAAAGCAGCCCCTCTGGTAGAAAGGGGCTGCTCAATTACGGGGTATTGATCTGCGCTTAGTGAACTGATCCAGCAATCAACTTATCCAACGGTTCAACCTCGGCAACATTTGTGTGGAACAAATCGCGCTTGCTGGCCAACCCATCACCGCAGGAATGACGGCTCAGACTCTATCTGATTACGGAAAATCGCTCAATCAGGCAGATTGTAATAGGTCTTTACCTCCTGGTAGTTGGCGTAGTCAATGGCCGCTTTGCGACCGTTGACAAGATTGCTGGACGGAACGACCACAATCCGTACATTCTGGGCGTTGTAAGCCGTGGTATTGGCAAACCGGTAGAGTGAGATTAAGGTTGAACCGGCAGATGGAGTCATGGAGTGATACACACGTCCATAGGACGAGTTGCCAAACTCAACAGGTGATTGATAGATGTTTCCACTCCCGCTGGTGGTTTGAAAATACACCAGAATCATACTCTTATCCAGGTCAGCACTTCCTATGGGAATGGTGTATTCAGCCGTAAATGTTTTTGCAGCCGCGAACTTGTATTGCGTCACGTTGGCATTTCCAGTAGCTCCAACTGGACCTGTTGGCCCGGCGGGTCCAGTTGCACCTGTAGCGCCCGTGGATCCCGCTGCGCCGGTGGCACCCGGATCACCTTTAGGACCGGGATCACCAGGTTTGCAGGCAGCAAAAAAGAATGTAATGGTCAACGCCATCAGTAGTGGGCGGATGAATTGGGTAATTGTCGTGTGGAACATGGATGATAAAAATTAAATAGTGAATTGATAAATTGATGTGCAATGACTGCACTCGCCCATTTGTCGCATTTCACATATGACATGGATACACGATGGCGACAAATAGTTTGTCTGTCTCAAAATCCGGGAAGCGTATTTAGCTGAAAAATCCTATAAGAGTGGGGATAAGAGCCAGCTCATTTATCTGAAATAGAAAGTCTACTACAGCTTCGTTATAGCGAAAGAGCAGAAAAGTTTCAGGAATAAATTACCATCGCGAGTTGGTTGCGTCTAAGTAACCAAAGCGTATTTCCAACCCCTCAAACGATAGCGATGAGTTCATTCAGGATTGATTTTCCCGGCACAGCCAGTCAGTTTACAACCAAAGCTGGAACGGCCATTAGCGAAAAAGGTGGTCAGTTTACCGGCGATACCTCAACAGGGAATTTCCGAATTAAAACCGGCATTGGAGCTGTGGAAGGAACCTACAAAATTCTATCCCCATCATCAGGACAAACTACGCCGGTAGAGGTTACGATTACAAAGAAGCCGTTTATCGTATCGACTAATAAGATTAAAGAAGCGATCAGTGATTTCTTCTGAGAAAGATGGAACGCGGATTCTTATGATGATTATGATTTGTGTAGATAAAAATCTTTTTAAATCATAATCATCATAAGAATCCGCGTTCCATTATTCGGAAAGGGTATGTTTCCCTCCTTTCTCCCGCGTTACTGATACACCCGCACGTAGTCGACCTCCATGCGCTGCGGCCAGATAGTTTCATCAACGCCTTTCTGCCCGCCCCAGTTGCCGCCCACAGCCAGATTCAATAGGAGGAAAAACGGCTGATCGAACGGCCATTGCGCTTCCGTGCCACCCAGAGCAGCTTTCTCAACCGAATAATATTTCTGGTCATCCACAAAGAAATCAATTCGGTCGGCAGTCCATTCGATGGCATAAAGATGAAAACTCGTCGTCACGCCATTCACTGTAATCTGATTGCCTTTCTGCGTTTTCTTAGCATGATTATAGGCTTCGGTATGCACTGTGCCGTGAACAACGCCTTCATCAAAACCGACATGTTCCATAATGTCGATTTCGCCGGAACGGGGCCAGCCTGCGGTTGAGATGTTCTGGCCCAGCATCCAGACGGCGGGCCAGGTTCCTACGCCTTTGGGCAGTTTGGCGAGGGCCTCAATTCGTCCGTAGGTCCAGGCTGTTTTTCCCTGTGTGAGCAGCCGGGCCGAGGTGTAGTTTTTCCCCTGGTACAATTCTTTTCGAGCCTCAATAATGAGTTTGCCGTTCTCCACGCGGGCATTTTCAACACGTCGGGGTGTGTAGTATTGTAGTTCATTATTGCCCCATCCATTGCCGCCAACGTCGTATTTCCACTTAGTTGAGTCGGGCAAACCGGGCCGGTCAAACTCGTCGGCCCACACGAGTTTTCGAGCGGGCGGGGAAGTCGTTATGCTGGTCGGCGTGGTGATGCTTGGGCTTTTGCAGGCAATTAGGAGGGTAAAGACGAGTATGTTCATTGAGATGAGTATTTTCATAGGGTAGTGCCGAACCTCTGGGTTCGGTTATAGAAAGAAACAGTCCGTAACCGAACACGGAGGTTCGGCACTACTTAAACGCCCAGGTCAGAAAATCGGGCATAATCTGGCTCCAGGTTTCCTGATTGTGTTTACCACCGTTGATTTCGACATAGTGTACGTCGTGCGGTTGCTCAAGTTCATCGCGCCGATAGCCTTTCTTTTCTAACTCGCCAATCAGGTCGAGTGTATCGTCGATGGAATCGATGACACCGTTATTGTTGCGGTCGGATGTTTCGTCGTCGGTGCCGGTTTCAAACCAGAATTTCAGGTTTTTGTGATAATTGCCTTTCCGAACCAAATCGTGCATGATGCGGTCGGTCTCGTCGCGGTAGCCATCGGCGGTGCTTTTGCTGCGCCACCAGAACGAGCCCGAAAACACCCCTGCTTTGGAAAATCGCTCAGGATGATGAAAAACCAAATCAAAGGCTGATAATCCGCCCAACGAAAACCCGGCAAAGACCGACTTGGCGGGGTCGGTACTAACGCGGTAATGCTTTTTAATGTAAGGCAGTAGTTCAGTCAGTACAAAATCGGTGTATAGACCCGCTTTGCTGCCCCGTTGCATGTAGTCGGCCTGGGCCGCTGTGCCATATTCCTGAATGCGGTCGCCCGCATGAATGGCCACCAGCACAAACGGCTGAACGGCTTTTTTCTGATAGATCGAATCCAGCACAGAGACCATTTTCAGTCGTCCCAAATCCTGCCCATCATTCAGGTATAAGATGGGGTAAATTTTACCAGACAACTGATAATCAGGTGGCAAAATAACATCTAAACGAACCGTTCGTTTGAGCGGAACCGAGTGTAATGAATCATCGCGCCGAACCGTTACGGTGGGAGGTTCGGCGCAGGTAGGGGCCGGTACAAGTTCAGCCATAAGCGCAAGAAATAATGAACAGATAATCTTCACAATGGAACGCAGATTTTTATGATGACTATGATTTTCAATGATTTATAGCAATACCTTAGGCCACTCTTGATAATGAATTAAAATAAAAAAATCATCCTGAATCTTACATATCATAAAGATCTGCGTTCCATTAATCTTAAAACAATGGACAAAGTAGCTAATTTTTTCGATGCACGGCCTCCGGTTTTTTGTCGGTGCCAGCTATTTCCTCTATTTTCAACCGAAATTTTAGTATACTCATCAACTTTATAACATCGTGCAGGAAGACTATCGCAAATGGTATTCGCACCACCTCGGTCGCGACATAGAGATGCTGGTTTATGGCAACTGGGGCTATCCAATCTTGCTGTTTCCGACTTCTATGGGTCATTATTATGAATACAAAGACTTTGGCCTGACCGAAACCGCCCGCTGGTTTGTGGAGTCGGGGAAAGTGAAACTCTATTGTATCGACAGCATAGACCGCGATAGCTGGTATGCCAAACACCTGCACCCCGGCACCCGCATCTGGAACCATGTGCTCTACGACCGGTTTCTCCACGAAGAACTCGTTCCGGGTATTCAGCGGGAGTGCAATGTCCGCAAAATTGGTGTATCAGGGGCTTCGTTCGGCGGCTATCACGCACTGAATTTCGCCTTTCGGCACCCCGAACAGGTAGGGCATCTGCTCACGATGGGGGCTGCCTATAACATCAAGTCGTTTCTGGGTGGGTACTACGACGATAATGTTTACTATAATAACCCGCCCGATTTTATGCCCAACGCCCATAATGATGAGTTCTACCACATGAATATCGTGCTGGGTACGTCGGAGTATGATTTCTGCAAAGACGACAACTTCCAGATGTCGGGGATTCTGAGCCGCAAGGGCATTCGGCACCAACTCGACGTAACGCCCTGGGGCAATCACGACTGGCCCGTGTGGAAAGACCAGTTTCCAAGGTATTTAAGCCTGATTTGAGGTATGATATAGGATGTATGATGTATGGCTGACGCAAAGGCAATACATCTTATATCATACATCATACATCCTATATCGCACATCAAATCATGTACGCACAACCCACCGGCTCCATTACCAACGCACTCAACCGGCTCCGTCAACATATCGACGATGTTCCTACCCAGCTACAGGCTCTCTCGGAAACTGACTTAACTGAACACGAGCCGGGTAAGTGGTCGCGCAAGGAGGTTCTGGGGCATTTAATTGATTCGGCGCTAAATAATCTGAAACGGTTTACAGATGCCCAGTTTGCCGATGGTGTGTACCGGATTCAGGGCTATAATCAAAATCAGTTAGTGCTTGTCAATCAGTATCAAACGCTTCCGCTCACCCACTTACTAACGCTGTGGAGCTGTTTGAATAGTCAGATTATTTACGTTTCCAGAAAAATTCAGGCCCAGACATTAAATCGGCCTGTTCAATTTGGAGAAACTCCCGAACCCGGGCAGACGTTAGGTTGGCTAATAGAAGATTACGTGGCGCACCTCGAACATCATCTAAAAACATTATTGTAGAGTTACCTGATAGCATAGTCACTTTTGACTATTTTTCAGTCTAATTGTGTAGTTAAATCGGCATAATAGTTGTCTTTCAGTAACAACCCTAAATCAAACTATTTTATGCTAACCTTTACCCTTGTTCGACCAAACTTTCGTAGTTCGGCGGCTGGTTTGCACATGTACGTGCAACGCCATAATAACCACGGACTTATATTAAGCCAATACGTTTGTTCGGCCTATTACAATTAGCCCTTCTTTTTTGCACAGTCAGCAAGCCCGACTTTTACGAGCCGGGCTTTTGTTTTTCACCAAAAACAACCGCAACTTGCCGCCATCTCAAAAAGCAAACACATTGCTGCTTTACGTGTTATCACTTTATTCAGCACTTAACTAATTCATTATGAGTACAAAGTCAAAAATTGGCATTCTATTTGGGCAGGAGAATACGTTCCCCCAGGCGTTTGTTGACCGGGTGAATGAAAAGCAGACCGCATTCCCCGCCGAATTTGTCAGCATCGATCAGGTTGAGCAAAGCGTACCAACCGATTATGCCGTTATTATTGACCGCATTTCGCAGGATGTGCCCTTCTATAAAGCTTTCCTTAAAAACGCGGCCTTAACCGGCACGGCGGTAGTGAATAACCCATTCTGGTGGAGCGCCGATGAAAAGTTTTTCAACAATGCTCTGGCTGTTCAGTTAGACGTTCCCGTTCCGAAAACGATTCTGCTCCCCTCCAAAGATCGCCCCGACGACACCAATCACAATTCGTTCCGTAATCTCCAACACATGAATTGGGATGCTATCTTTCATCACATAGGTTTCCCGGCCTTCATGAAACCCCATGCCGGAGGTGGCTGGAAAAGTGTGTATAAGGTAGATAACCCCGAGCAAATGTTTAGAGCCTACGACGAAACAGGGCAATTAGTCATGCTCTATCAGGAAGCCATCGATTTTACGGATTATTTCCGGTGCTACTGCATTGGTGGGAAAGATGTTCGGATTATGCCCTACGAGCCCCGGAACCCACACCACCTTCGCTACGCTGCCGAAATGAAAACGACCGGCGATGCAGGCAAAAAACTCTTAGCCACCATGAAAGAGTATGTACTGAAGCTAAATCACGGCCTCGGTTACGATTTCAATACGGTCGAGTTTGCCGTGCGCGACGGTGTTCCCATTGCCATTGATTTTTGTAATCCAGCCCCCGACGCCGATGTGCATTCGGTAGGGCAGGAAAACTTCGACTGGGTGGTTGAAGCAGCCGCGAATATGGCCATCGAACGGGCAAAAAAAGCGCAGAAAGGCAATGACAACCTCACCTGGGGAACGTTTGTGCGTGGTTCCGTGACCCATGAAGCCCTAACTCCGGCCAAAGCCGAGAAAGCGCCGAAAGCCGAACCGAAGCTGAAAGCTGAGCCTACCCCGAAGGCTGAAAAACCGAAAAAAGAAGCGGAGAAGGAAGCACCTAAAGCGAAAAAGGCGAAGAAGTAAGGTAAATCTACCACTTATCGCTAACTGATTTTTGAGAATCAATTGTGCCGTGATCACTTTTTGCTGGTCACGGCACACTGCTTAATAGCGGATTCGATTCGCTCAGGAAATGACGAATCTAATTCCAACTGTTTAGCGTGATGGAGGGTCTTTTCCAAAAGCTCTGTCCTATGCGTGTGTTTATTATCGCACTTACATTCCTGTTAGGCACTTGGGGTTGCCGTCCATCAGAAATTGTTTCGCCCGATTCACTAACGGGCGTGTGGGTGGAAGCATCAGCCCGCCAGGATACGCTTATTTTTAACCTCGACCGTTTTGGAAAATCACTTCCCAAAACCATTCTCGTCAATCGTGGCAAAGAAATTAATGCAGGCGGTTACTTAGTCCCGAAATTGGGCAGTGGGTATTACGGCTACGAAATTCAGGACAACAAAATTTTGGTTGTCAGCATGTTGTCCAGCTCGCTGCAACGAACCGCCTATAAGATTGAACAAAGTGAGAGTCAGCTTCGAGTCGAAAACTTCTACGAACTCGGTTTTAATCAGCCTGCCACCGCCATGCGAACGTTGGTACGGCTTTAAAATGGAACCGCAACGGCGGACCGTGCAGATTGGTATGATTCTCAAGATTTAAATGATTTTTCATCCGCGTAAATCTTAAGAATCATACCGATCCGCACGGTCCGCCGTTGCGGTTCTATCAATCACAATCCAATCGTTTTCGGATCAATACCAGCCTCAACGGTTGAGGCCCGCAATACGGCCAGCATTTCAATATAGCTGAACAGGCGCCCATCAATATAATCCTGCTCTTCCGGGTCGGCAAAGGTTTTCTTCTCCTCCAGATCGCGGATGTTCGCGTGAATCGTAATCAACACATCCTGAATAAATTCCTCTAATGGCTGGCTATACATGCTCATGGTAAGGGTAGCGTTAAAGCCTTAACAAGTAACAAATCATTGGTTCATAAACCATATACCCCACTACTATTGGGCATATTGAATTATCTTCCGTTTACCGTTCGTCACAAAATAAGCGTTCTCTATTAATCCATCGCCTTTTTTAGCCATATTCGTGCTTTTTCCATCACAACCAACCTTAATCATCAACACATAGCTCTCTATTTAGTACATGCAAAGACGAGATTTTATCCAGTTATCTGGTTTGGGCATCGGTGGACTTCTCACCAATTCGATTCCCGTGTTGGGCAATGCCGTATCACCCGAATACCTGCTCGAAGCCAGCGGTCGGGGTGTCGGTATGGACACAGCCGCCAGGAAACAACTGGCCGACATGGCCCTGAACGCAGCTAAAAGTAAGGGAGCGACCTACACCGACGTTCGGATTGGCCGCTATCTGCAACAGTTCATGTTCACTCGTGAGATGAAGGTGCAGAACATCGTCAACGCTGAATCCTATGGCGTTGGCATTCGGGTCATTGCCAATGGCACCTGGGGCTTTGCCGCCACCAGCGAGGTAACGCCTGCTTCCATTGCCAAATGCGCCGAAACGGCCGTAGCCATCGCCAAAGCGAACGCCAAACTTCAGAAAGAACCCGTACAACTGGCTCCGCAGAAGGGCGTAGGCGAAGTAACCTGGAAAACGCCAATCCAGAAAAACGCCTTTGAGGTTCCGGTTCAGGAGAAAATTGACCTGCTGATGAAAGTGAACGAGGAGGCTATGAAAAACGGCGCAGCCTTCGTGACCTCGAACCTGTTTTTTGTGAACGAGCAGAAATACTTTGCTTCGACTGACGGCTCATATATTGATCAGGATGTGCATCGTGTCTGGCCAACGTTCACGATTTCGGTGGTTGACAGGGCCGCAGGCAAATTCAAAACCCGCGATGCCCTCTCCTCCCCGATGGGTATGGGCTATGAATACCTCGACGGACTGGCTTCCGAAAAAATTGCTGCTCCCAATGGGCTGGTGGGTTATCGCAATTCCTATGATATGGTTGAAGATGCCATTCTGGGCGCGAAACAAGCGAAGGAAAAACTCACGGCCAAAACCGTTCAGCCGGGCAAGTATGACCTTGTGCTCGACCCGAACCACCTCGGCCTGACCATCCACGAATCCGTTGGCCACCCCACCGAACTCGACCGGGTGCTGGGCTACGAAGCCAACTATGCCGGTACCAGTTTCGCCACGCTCGACAAGTGGAAAAGCAAGACCTTCAACTACGGCAGCAAATTGGTCAATATTGTGGCCGATAAAACCCAGCCCTACACGCTCGGCACCGTCGGTTACGACGACGAAGGTGTGCCCTGCAAACAGTGGGATTTGATTAAAGATGGTATTCTGGTCAACTACCAGGCCATCCGCGACCAGGCTGCCATTTTGGGCGAAAAAGAATCGAACGGATGCTGCTACGCCGATAACTGGAACTCCGTTCAGTTTCAGCGAATGCCCAACGTATCGCTCAAACCCAGCTCCGAAAAACGCTCGGTGTTCGACATGATTAAGGGCGTTGATAAAGGGATTTATATCATCGGGCGCGGGTCGTATTCCATTGATCAGCAGCGGTATAACTTCCAGTTTGGCGGCCAGTTATTCTATGAAATCAAGAACGGCGAAATCGTGGGGATGCTTGATGATGTCGCCTATCAGTCGAACACCCAGGAATTCTGGAACTCCTGTGCCCAGCTTTGCGATCAGGACGACTATCGCACGTTCGGCTCGTTTTTCGACGGCAAAGGGCAACCTTCGCAGGTTAGTGCGGTCTCGCACGGGAGCGCCACCACTCGCTTCAACGGAGTCAATGTAATCAATACCGGACGGAAAATATAAAAGCTTTTAAAAGCTATGACACAGAGCCACACGGAGAAGACACAGAGATGCACAGAGGATTTATAAAATTTTTCTCTGTGCATCTCTGTGTCTTCTCCGTGTGGCTCTGTGTAACAACCCTTAAAAAAACATGCTAACCAAAGAAGAAGCAAAAAAAATAATTGACAAGGTGCTGGCCTTTTCAAAAGCCGACGAGATGAGCGTGGGCCTCTCGGGCGACCGCACGGGCAATATCCGTTACGCCCGAAACTCAGTGTCGACCAGTGGCGAATCCACCAATCTGTCGCTCGCGGTAACGGCGGTATTTGGCAAACGTTCAGGCACGGCGACCATCAACGAGTTCGATGATGCCTCGCTCGAAAAGACGGTTCGGCGGGCTGAAGAGATTGCCCGTTTAGCGCCCGAAAACCCCGAGTACATGCCGATGCTGGGGCCGCAGACGTATCTGCAAACGAACACGTATTCGGAAAATACAGCTAAAATTGACCCCGACTACCGGGCCAAAGCTGCCTTCGACAGCCTTGACCCATGCCGTCAGAAAAACCTGACAGCCGCCGGATATATGGAAGACACAGCCGGATTCACGGCCATTGGCAACAGCAAAGGCTTGTTTGGCTATAACCGCGCCACAGGCGTCGAATTCTCCATTACCGTTCGCACCGCCGACGGATTAGGCTCAGGTTATGCCACCCGCGACGTGACCGACACGGCTAAACTGAGCACCAAAGCCGCTACCGAAGTGGCCATGCAAAAAGCACAGGCATCGGTCAACGCACGGGCATTAGAGCCGGGCAAGTACACGGTTATCCTGGAACCGGCTGCGCTGGTGTCTAACACGGATGCCTCATTGCTGGCCGGTATGATGGGCGCGATGGATGCCCGCAACGCTGATGAAGGCCGGAGTTTCCTGAGCAAAAAAGGTGGGGGGACACGGCTGGGCGAAAAACTATTCGATGAGCGCGTAACCATCTATTCCGATCCCATGAACGCTGAAATTCCCGGACCACCGTTTGGAGCCGGTGGCGGACGTTTTGGTGGAGGGGGCAGTGATGGCCGCCCGCAGGAAAAAGTGACCTGGATTGAAAAGGGCGTTGTCAAGAATATGTATTACTCCCGCTACTGGGCTGACAAAAAAGGAGTTAAGGGCACTCCCCCACCCGCTAACTTTATTATGGAAGGCGGCACACAGTCGCTTGCCGATCTAATTAAAAGCACCGAAAAAGGCATCTTAGTCACCCGTTTCTGGTATATCCGCCCCGTTGACCCGCAAACGTTGCTCTACACGGGCCTCACCCGCGACGGAACCTTCTACATCGAGAATGGTCAGATTAAGTTTCCGGTGAAGAATTTCCGCTTCAACGAGAGCCCGGTTATCATGCTCAACAACCTCGAAGCAATGGGTAAGCCCGTCCGCATTGGGGGTAATCTGGTGCCGCCGTTGAAGATTCGTGACTTTACATTCACGAGTCTGTCTGATGCTGTGTAAAATTATTATTACACAGAGATGCACGGAGGTTCACTGAGATACACAGAGAATAGTTTAACAACCATTGTGATTGGCAAAGCTATTGAGGTTCACAGAGCATTAGGGCCGGGGCTTTTGGAGTCACCCTATCAGGAGTGTCTATTTTATGAACTTCAGCAAGCAGATTTATTTGTAGAGCGAGAAAAGTCACTACCAATCGTTTACAAGGAAATTCGCTTAGAACAGGGTTACAGGCTTGATTTATTAGTTGAAGGCGAACTGGTTATTGAGCTGAAGACAGTGGAGTTAATCACTGATGTTCATACAGCCCAAATTCTTACATATCTCCGTCTGGGTAATTATCCACTCGGTTTGCTAATAAATTTTAATGTTAAAATATTACGCGAGGGTATCAAACGCTTCTCTAATTTTTCTCTCAGTGAATCTCAGTGATGCTCTGTGTATCTCTGTGTAACAACTCTTAAAACAATGAATCGTCGCGATTTTAACCAACTCTTAGGCATGGGAACCGCCGGTATCCTGCTGCCCAATTTACCCGCCTTTTCCCGGCCTGTTGCCCCCGAAATGCTGCTGGAACCCGGTGTGGACGTAGCCACGAAAAAACGCTTAGCCGATGCCGCCATGAACGCGGCCAAAAGCAAAGGCGCTACCTACACTGACGTTCGCATTGGCCGTTACCTGAATCAGTTCGTGGTCACGCGCGAAGACAAAGTGCAGAATATCGTCAATACCGAATCCTACGGCGTGGGTGTTCGTGTGATTGCCGATGGTTGCTGGGGTTTTGCTGCTGTGGTCGATGCCAAAAACGAGACCGACACCGCGAAGGCTGCCGAGAAAGCCGTTGCCATTGCCAAAGCCAATGCCAAACTGATGAAGGAGCCCGTGCAACTGGCTCCGCAGAAAGGCTACGGTGAAGTAAGTTGGAAAGCGCCTATTCAGCGGAATGCATTTGAGGTGCCCATCAAAGAGAAGGTTGATTTGCTCCTGTCGGTCAACAGCGCAGCCCTGAAAAACGGGGCCAACTACGTGAACTCGGTGCTTTTTATGGTGAATGAGCAGAAGTATTTAGCCACCACCGACGGCACCTATGCCGATCAGGATATTCACCGCATCTGGCCTATTTTCAACGTAACGGCCATTGATCCCAAAACCGGCAAGTTTGAAACCCGCAACGCGCTGAGTGCGCCGGTCGGCATGGGCTACGAATATTTACAGGCCAATCCCGCCGACAAAATAACGGGCATAACGACCCGATACAACAAAGGCTACGACATGCTCGAAGACGTAACCGCAGCCGCTCAACAGGCCCGCGCCAAACACACGGCCAAGTCGGTGGAAGCGGGCAAATATGACCTCGTCCTCGACCCGTCGCACCTCTGGCTAACCATCCACGAATCTGTCGGTCACCCGCTCGAACTCGACCGGGTGTTGGGCTACGAAGCTAATTTCGCGGGCACCAGTTTCGCCACACTTGATAAGTGGCAAACCAAAACGTTTAATTACGGCAGCAAGCAGGTGAACCTCGTGGCCGACAAAACGCAGGTGGGTTCGCTGGGAGCCGTTGGCTACGACGACGAAGGCGTTCAGACCAAGAAGTGGAATTTAGTGAAAGATGGCACGTTAGTGAATTACCAGGCCATCCGCGACCAGGTGCATATTATTGGCGAGAAAGAATCGCAGGGCTGCTGCTATGCCGATAGCTGGAGTTCGGTGCAGTTTCAGCGCATGGCCAACGTGTCGCTGGAGGCTGGCAAAACGCCCCTTTCGGTACAGGACATGATTAAGGACGTTAAAAAAGGCATTTACATCATCGGCGACGGCTCATTCTCCATCGACCAGCAGCGGTATAACTTCCAGTTTGGTGGGCAGTTGTTCTACGAAATTAAAGACGGGCAAATTGCCGGGATGCTGAAAGATGTCGCCTATCAATCGAACACGCAGGAATTCTGGAACTCATGCGTGGCCGTTTGCGACGAAAAAGACTATCGGCTCGGCGGCTCGTTCTTCGATGGAAAAGGCCAGCCTCCGCAATCGAGCGCGGTTTCGCACGGGAGTTCAACCACCCGGTTCAATGGCGTTAATGTGATCAATACAGCACGGAAAATTTAAAAAGTTGTGACACAGAGATTCACCGAGAAGACACGGAGATACACAGAGGTTTTATTTGCTTTCCTCTGTGCATCTCCGTGTCTTCTCGGTGAATCTCTGTGTAATAGCTATTATAGATATGGCAATTATTCTTACTGAAGCAGAAGCTAAAGCCCTGCTCACCAAAGTTCTCAGCTACTCGAAAGCCGACGAGTGCGAGGTAAACTTATTGGGCGAAGAACGGGGCAACCTCCGCTATGCCCGTAACGAAGTGTCGACCAGTGGTTCGCTTATCAACCAGAACTTACAGGTTCAATCGGCGTTTGGCAAAAAAGTGGGTATAGCGACCATCGACGAATTTGACGATGCATCACTTGAAAAGGTGGTTCGGCGAGCCGAAGAACTGGCCCGACTGGCACCCGAAAACCCCGAATATGTGGGCGTTTTGGGGCCACAGCAATACATAAAATCAACCGGTTTCTTCGACGCAACAGCCAAAATCACACCCGATACACGCGCCGATGCCGTTGCAAAAAGCCTGCAACTCTCGCGGGAAAAAAACTTAGTTGCCGCCGGTTTTTTGCAGGATCAGTATGGCTACACGGCCATGATGAATTCCAAAGGATTGTTTGCGTATTACCCAAGCAGCAACGTCAACTTCTCGCTGACCGTTCGCACCCCCGATGGTAAAGGCTCGGGTTACGTAGCGCGCGGCTACAGTGATTTCACCAAATTAGACACTGCCGCAGCTACGCGAATTGCTATTCAAAAAGCGCAGGGATCGGCAGAAGCGCGAGCTATTGAGCCGGGCAAATACACCGTTATTCTGGAGCCGACCGCAGCGGCCGTATTGCTCGAAAACATCTATTTTAACCTCGATGCCCGAAGCGCCGACGAAGGTCGGTCTTACTTCAGCAAAACGGGTGGAAAGTCGCGACTGGGCGATAAGATTGTGGATGAGCGCGTTACCATTTACTCCGATCCTACGAACCCGGAACTGCCCGCTTCGCCCTGGTCGGGTGATGGCCGCCCTCAGGAGAAGACCATGTGGATTGAGAAAGGCGTTGCCAAAAACCTGTCCTATTCGCGCTACTGGGCGCAAAAGCAGGGTAAAAAAGCCGTGCCGTTCCCCGGCAATCTGATTATGCTGGGCGGTAACACCTCGCTCGAAGACATGATTAAAAGCACGCAGCGCGGTATTTTGGTCACGAAGCTCTGGTATATCCGCACCGTCGATCCGCAAACCATTTTACTCACGGGCCTCACCCGCGACGGAACCTTCTACATCGAAAACGGTAAGATTAAGCATCCGGTGAAGAATTTCCGCTTCAACGAAAGCCCGATTATTATGCTCAACAACCTCGAATCGCTGGGCAAACCGGAGCGCGTAGTGAGCACCGAAACCGACCAGAATTACCTGATTCCACCCATGAAAATTCGGGAATTTACGTTCACGAGTTTGAGTGATGCGGTGTAGGTTTGGGACACAGAGAGGCACGAAGTAGGCACGGCCCGGGCCGCCGGAGCGGATACACAGAGGTTTTTTGTGTATCTTCGGTTATTTTCATGTAAACAATCATTACGGCGTATGCTTTCACATACATATCACATACACCTCGACAGCGATACGATTCACCTGCCTAATCTTGACGACCTACTGGGGAAAGACGTAGAGATAGTTGTTAGTGAAGTAAGTCCAACGACTCGTGGGACCAATTTTGACCAGATAAACAGACTCTTAACCGAAAAAGCGAACCCGGCTTTCTTCAGCCAGATCGCAGACCCAACTGCCTGGCAAAAGCAAATTCGTGATGAGTGGGAGTAGGCTGCTGCTCGATAGCAATATTGCTATCTACTTATCGAAGCGAGAGTTATTGTTAAGCGACTTTGCCCAATCTGGTGACACGCTCTATGTTTCACTAATAACGTACATGGAAGTTATTGGTTATAAATTCATGGATGCAGCAGAAGAATCTTTTACGATTGAATTATTCAACTCGCTTGAACAATTACCCATCACACAGGCTGTAGCTGATCGGGTGGTTGAGTATCGTAAGGTTCGTAAAGTTAAACTACCCGATGCAATTATTCTGGCAACGGCACGCGAGAATGGTTGTCAGTTAATAACGCGCAATGTGGAAGACTTCGTCGATTTAGATAATCAGGTTACGATCGTCAATCCATATAAATCCGAGCGAAATAGTTGATGATTACCCTTACCCAAGCCACCGAACAGGACTTATCTATTATTCGAGACATTGCTTACCAGACCTGGCCTAATACATTCGGCGAGATTCTGTCGCCCGAACAGATTAGTTATATGCTGGAAATGATGTATAGCCTCGATGCCCTGAAAACGCAGATACGTGACCAAAACCACGTGTTTCTACTGGCTCAAGACAACGAAAGCAACGATTATCTGGGGTATGCTTCGTATGAGTTTGATTACAAGGGGCAACTTAAAACTAAGATTCACAAAATCTACCTACTGCCCGCCAGCCAGGGGAAAGGTGTGGGTCGATTATTAATTGACGAGGTAGCCAAACGGGCCAGCATCCAACAGAACAAAAGTTTGTCGCTAAACGTAAACAAATACAATAAGGCCATTCAGTTTTACGAACGGGTTGGCTTCTCGGTAGTCGGGCAGGAAGATATAGACATTGGAAACGGTTTTCTGATGGAAGATTTAGTGATGGAGAAACCGATATAGCAGCCAATCGTCAACAAACTCAACCTCTTTTGAAACCGTTCTTTTTCACCCGAATCCAATACACCTCCGGCGACTGGGACACCGACCAGCGAATGCCATCGAACCTGATGCATTCGCTGGTGGAGTACACTACCCTGCCCGTCGATCAGAAGGAGCGGGTAGTGCAATTAAGTAGCCCGGATTTGTTTAAAAGTCCATTCTGCTATCTCAGTGGGCATAAATTGGTAGAGTTTTCGGCCCAGGAACGCGACCATTTCAAACGCTATGTGCAGAACGGTGGCTTCGTCTTTGTCGATGATTGCAATCATGATATCGACGGACTATTCGCCAAATCGTTTGAGCAGGAAATGGCCCGGACGTTTGGCCCGAAAGCTTTACAGAGAATTTCGAATACACACCCGATTTATACGTGTTTCTTCAAGTTTCCCGAAGGCCCACCGACAACCTCTTTTGAACTGAACGGCTGGGGCGATGATCTGGTGCATGACTACCTCAAAGCCATCACCATAAACGGACGAATCGGGGTGCTCTACAGCAACAAGGATTACGGCTGCGAGTGGGATTACGATTTCCGAAACAAGCGTTTTCTGGCTGAAGACAACACGAAGTTTGGGGTAAATATAGTGCTGTATGCGCTGACGCTTTAAGTTATTTATGACACAGAGATTCGCAGAGAAGCATGGAGATGCACAGAGAAAATTAACAGAAAACTCTCTGTGCATCTCCATGCTTCTCTGCGAATCTCTGTGTAACAATATTTTTTTAATCAATACAACCTTTGGAATCAACAGACGTAAAACATTATAAATCGCTGGTGGCGAAACTACCCCAGCTACGAGACGAGATTGGCAAAGTCATTATCGGACAACAGGAAGCCATCAGCGAGGTGCTCATTGCCTTGCTGGCCGGTGGGCACTGCTTGCTCGAAGGTGTGCCGGGATTGGCTAAAACCCTGATGGTCAAAACCATGTCCGATGCGTTGGCCATGCGCTTCAAACGCATTCAGTTTACGCCCGACCTCATGCCCGGCGATATTGTTGGCACAGAAATCTTAGAAGACGACCACGAAACGGGCCACAAAGTGTTTGTCTTCAATCGGGGACCGCTCTTTGCTAATGTCGTGCTGGCCGACGAAATTAACCGAACACCGCCCAAAACACAGGCGGCCATGCTCGAAGCCATGCAGGAATACAAGGTTACGTATGGCGGCACAGATTACGAACTGCCCCGGCCTTTCCTGATTATTGCTACCCAAAATCCGATTGAGCAGGCCGGAACCTACCCCCTGCCCGAAGCCCAGTTAGACCGATTTCTGCTCTATATTAAGCTTAGTTATCCCTCGGAGCAGGAGGAACTGAACGTGCTGAAAAGCACCACCGGTACGGCACGGCCTGACCTGAAAACCGTTCTTTCCGACCAGGATATTCTGCACCTGCAAACCCTGACTCGCCAGGTACATATCAGCGATGAACTGATTGAATACATCAACCGACTGGTGCGGGCATCGCGGCCGGAAGGTTCTCCGTCGGCCTTCGTAAAGCAGTGGGGCGAATGGGGGGCGGGGCCCCGCGCCGGGCAAGCCCTGGTGTTGTGCGCCAAAGCCCGCGCCGTGCTCAATGAGCGATTCTCCGTCATTCCCGACGACATCAAAACGCTGGCCTATCCTGTGTTGCGTCACCGCATCGCGCTCAATTTCAGAGCCGAAGCCGAAGGCATCACCACCGACCGGGTTATTCAGGAATTACTTTCCACTGTAAAATGAAAAGTTGTTACACAGAGATTCGCAGAGATGCACGGAGATGCACAGAGAGTTTTCTACTAATTTTCTCTGTGCATCTCCGTGCTTCTCTGCGAATCTCTGTGTAACAACCTAAAATCATGCTCATCAACGACTTAATCAAACTCAACAACCTCCAACTGGCCGGAAAATTAGTCAGCGATGAGCTGATGCTGGGTATTCAGGCCAGTCGGCGGTCGGGGATTGGGACGGAGTTTGAGCAGTTCCGGCATTATACGCCCGGCGACGATCCCAAACGTATTGACTGGAAACTGTTTGCCAAAACAAGCCATTATTTAGTGCGCGAGTCGGCTACGGAAAGCAATCAGCAAATCCGGCAGCTTCTCGATTTATCCGGTTCCATGAATTATGCCGAAGCCGGTGTTAGTCGGTTGCAATACGCCAAAATTCTACTGGCTTCACTGGCTTATCTGGGCAATCGGCAGAGCGACCAGTTGAGTTTATATGCGCTGGAAAATGGCACGGTCAGGCCATTGGTTCCGGCTGGCAAGCAGTCGTTTCAGAAAATCGTGGCTACGCTCGAAACAACGCAGGCATCGGGGTCCTGGGAAAACCGGGTATCCTCCGTACCGGAATTCAGCCGCAAACAAACCGAACTACTCGTCATTGCATCAGACTTTTTGCAGGTTGACGACGAGTGGGTGAAGTTGATTCAGAGTGTGGCGGGGCCACGTCGGGAAATCGTTCTGTTTCAGTTGCTGGGTGATCAGGAGATAGACTTTTCGATAAGCGGATTCTATCGGTTTCAGGATTTGGAAACGGGCAGAGAGATTGAATTACAGGCCGATGCCATTCGGGAAACGGTTCGGGAACGGGCGTCGGCCTACCTAAGCCAATTGGAAGAAAGTTTGCGGATTCCGCACGTTCGATTGATTCGGGTACGATTGAGCGAGCCGGTGGCGTTGGTGTTGAAACAGTTTTTATTGAGTTAAAAAGCTATGACACAGAGACACCCGGAGACGCACAGAGATTCACAGAGAAAATTAACAGAAAAATCTCTGCGCGTCTCCGGGTATCTCTGTGTAACAAATTAAATGCAACTCATCGAGCCAGCCATACTTTGGGGCACATTGGCCGTTGCCATTCCCATCGCCATTCACTTCTGGCATCAGAAGCAGGGAAAACCGTTGCCCTGGGCGGCTACGCAATGGCTCACTGAAAAGCAGCAACAACAAAGTCGCGGCCTTCGATTAGATAATATCTTTCTACTCATTATCAGGTGCTTATTGCTGATTTTGCTGGCCATCCTGCTTGCTCAACCGTTGCTGAACTGGTTCACGCAACCACCCCCCATTCAGAAAGTTCATTTGGTGCAGCCGAACGAAGCAGTTGCCGATAATTTCCGGTTTGAACTGACTGAAGCGCAGAAAAAAGGAGAGCGGGTTATTTGGGCCGATGCGGATTTGGCGCCAATGGATGATAAACCTTATACGTTTCAAAAACCTATAAAGTTTGATGCGCTCTCCTTACAAACAGCCATTAATCAGCTTGATAGGAAGAACACCGACCTGCATCTTTACCTGACTAATACGGAGAAAGTAGCCGATGTACCAGCTATCACTGTTCCAACGCGATTTCACTTGCATTCCGTGATTGATTCAACTAATCAGTCACGCGCTTATTTGCTGGGGAAAGACAATCGAAAACTATTCATCAATCGAGCGGGTAAATTAAGCAGTTCTCCACTGCTGGACCCAACGCTCAAATTTCAGTCTGCGCCCGTTCATTCCGGGCCAATCCACACGCTATTGGACTACCGAAACGAGCGCGAAAAACTAACCGTTAAAGCCGCTCTGGCTTCCCTGACAGATGTATATGGACTCGCGTTCCAGATTGATGACAAGCCCATTCCAAACCGTCGATATGATTGGGTGCTGACCGACAAACATCCTGTAACGCCTGCTCCCTCAACATTCTATATTAGTTCGGGAACAATGCAACAATCCAGTACGCCCAACGTCATTTTCACGAATGAGTCTTTAACGCCCCAGACCTCGGAGCGCGTTGCCAACGGTCAATTGCCGGAGTGGTTAGGCGAACAATTGATACGACATTACGAACTGACCACCAATAAGTTACCATTGAGTCAACAAGATTTGAATGCTTTGTTTATTCCTTCGACCAAACCCGCAACCGAGCAACAGGCAGGCATTCAAAACGCACTATTGCTGTTATTAATCGGTTTAATAGTACTCGAACGCTGGCTGGCGCTCACCAAAAACGCATGAACGAACTCAAACGTCTTATTTCGTCGGTAACGTACCAGCTTTATGCCAACGCTCTATTGCGTTGCGTACTGTTGGGCGCTTCGGCGTATTTACTAACAGCTACGTTCACCGGGCTGTCGGTCTGGGCGGCCTTGATGGGTTTCGCCGGATTCGGAGTTGGGGCCGTGTTGAACAGACTGTATCAGGATAAAAAACCGCAGGCAATTCGAGTAATCCATCAGACCGTAGGCGACACAGAATATAGCCTGCCACTCCTGAACAAACCGCAGCTAAACGTAGCCGAACAACTCCAGCTTGAGCGACTGAATGAACACGTTCAGCACGTTCAAACGCCAATGGTCGTGTTGTCAAAAGTGGGGCTGTATGGACTGTTTCTGTTCATTGCGCTGGCGGTTTATGTCGGGTATCCCCTGCTGCACCGTGAACCCACAACTAACCCAAAGAAGAAAGGATTTTTGGCTACGCTCCTTCCCGAACAAAAGCCAATTGCGCCAACATTCGAGTCGGCCAATTTACGGATTCAACCACCCACCTACACACGCTTGCCGGAAACGAACTCGACTAATTTAAATGCGTCATCAATTGTCGGTTCGATACTCACCTGGCGCGTGAAATTCAGCGAAAACGACCAGTTGGCGGTTCGGTTGATAGGCAGTCGGGGGGAAGAACTGGCCTTCCGAAAATCGGGCGATGCGTTCATTTATCAGGATCGACTGATTAACTCAGGATTGTATGCCATCAAAGCCTATTGGCGAACGGACAGCAACCGCGATTCGGTTATTTATCAGTCTGATTTTTACCGACTTGAAGCCCGCCCTGATCTCGCGCCCAAAATTGAACCTACCTCAAAAGAACTCTACCGATTTCACTATTTGCGCGACCCTAAAACACTAAACGTTGCGGCCAAAATTTCGGATGATTTCCAGGTTTCGCAGGCGTTTATCGTGGCTACTGTGGCGCGGGGTTCGGGCGAAAACGTGAAATTCCGCGAAGTGAAGCTACCGCTTGGCCAAGCCAACTTTAGGGAGGCCCGGCTTACCAAAACGCTTGATTTAAACGCCTTGCAATTCGCACCCGGCGACGAATTATACTATTACTGGGCTGCTTTCGACAACCGCCAGCCCGAGCCGAATTTTACGAAATCCGACACTTATTTTGTCGTGTATAAAGACACGACGCAAGCCGAAGAAAGCGAACTGGCTACTATGGCTGTCAACATCATGCCGGAGTATTTTCGGAGCCAGCGACAGATTATTATCGACACCGAAAAGCTGATTGCCAATCGCAAACGAATGACCGTGCAGGGCAATCCCATCCATGCCTTCAAAAGTCAGTCGAACGAAATCGGATTCGACCAGAAGGCCCTGCGGCTTCGCTATGGGCAGTTTCTGGGCGAGGAGTTTGAGAAGTCTATTGGGGGCGGAAACCCAATGCCCACTAATGGCGATGGGGCGGTGGTATCGGGCATGGCGGCTGTTCAGTCGTATATGCACAAGCACGACGAGGGTGAAGGCGATCATAGCGCACCGACATCACAAGCTCACAGCGACGATGATGGGCACGATCATGGCCACAGTCACGGCGGCACTGCTGATGAAGGCAAAGATGCCGTAGCCGCGTTGATGGAACAATACATCCATTCGCACGACGATGCCGAAACCAACACGTTTCATGAGCAGTCAACCCGGTCGCTGCTGAAAATGGCGCTGGAAAATATGTGGCAGTCCGAACTGCATTTGCGCCTATACGAACCCGAAAAAGCCTTGCCCTTTGAGCAGGAAGCACTTAAATATTTGAAATTGTCGCAGCAAAAAGCCCGGTCGTATGTGAAGAAAACCGGCTTCGATCCACCCCAAACGAAGGAGAAAGAAACCCGGCTTACGGGCGAGTTCAAGAACGTAACCGACGCTTTCCGGCAGGAACGCACATACAGTCAGCAGCGTATCGAAGCGTTAATAGCTGACGTACTCGGTTATTTAGAATTACCGAAACTTAACGCGGAGCAGCGGCAAACCACGCAACAACTTGGCAATGCACTCGCCGACCGGGTAATGAACAGTGGATTAGCCAACTGGTTGGTGCTGACAACGCTCCAAAAACTGGCGGCTGGTAAACCCATTTCGGTTACTGAAAAGAACGCACTTAAAACAAAATTGTATGCCCTCATAGGGGCATCGGAACGAACGGGCGCGGCTTATGTGAGCGACCGTAAGTTACAGCAAGCCTTCTGGCGGCATATCAAATAGGCTGGGCCAAGCTCCAGCTTGGCCCGTGTAATTTTGCTCTACTATGACACGGACCAAGCTGGAGCTTGGCCCAGCCATACCAATGCACATAACCCTCAACTGGACAAACCCATTCATCTGGATCATTGCGCTGGCGCTACTACTCCTGCTGCTTGTTCAGGGTTGGTTCATTGTCCGTAATCCGTCAATTACCAGTAACCGCAAATGGATTCGGGCCGGGTTGAATGGCCTGCTTTGGCTCCTATTGGTGGGCTATTTTCTACAAATTCGCTGGCCGGTAGAGCAACCCACTACGCACGCCCTGCTAGTGGGCGATGAGGTTCCGGCCGCCGTTGCCCGGCAGATGAAAGACAGTCTGGGTATTCAGGAGAGCTTTACAAGTCACTCATTTAAAACCCAATACGATTCCGTAACGCTGGTGGGACAGCAATTCCCGACCGAAACGCTTACACAACTGAGCAACACGGCCCTTCGATGGATTCCATACAACCAGCCCGATCAACTACAGGATATTCAATGGAAAGGGATTGTACGGCAGGGCGAAATGCAGCGCGTTACGGGCCTGCTGACCTCCTCAAAAGAGCAATTACTCCGGCTTACGTTTGGGAATAAAACGATAGACAGTGTGGCTCTGCACGAAGGCACCAACCCGTTCACGCTTCAATTTTCAGCGTTCGCCTGGGGCCGAAGCCAGACCGAGTTAGTAGTAGGACAAACCACGCTGGATACGCTTCGTTTTTTTACGCGCCCAACCGACCCGCTCACGGTTCAGTTTCTGCTGAATAGCCCTGATTTTGAGAGCAAAACACTGGCCGACTGGTTAGGTAGGCAGGGACATACGGTGACGCTATCGGCTACGCTGTCCAAAAACATCAACAGCCAGGTCAATATTAATAAATCAGGGAAATCCATCCCGGACCTCATCATTACCGAACCTGCCAATGCCGCCACGGCTGCTGTTCGGAAAGCCGTTGCCGATGGCAAGTCAGTGTTGTTTATTAACCTCACGAATGCTGAAGTTGACAGCCGGGCCATTAATCAGGCACTTGGCAGTCGCTGGCAAGTGCGGAAACTATCGAATGAGGCTCTTGTTCCGGTGGGCAACAGTCTGAATGCCCTCCCCTACCGCTTCGCCGACAACCTGAATCAGTTTGCGATTTCGGGCTATCCGATAGCCGTTCAGCGAACCGCCGGACGTGTGGGCGTGAGTTTGCTAAGCGAAACCTATCCACTCGCGCTTAGTGGCGACAGCCTGACCTATACCCGCATCTGGACAGCGGTGTTGGCTCAGTTATCGGCCTCTAACCAGAACACGGTTCAGATTGATGCGCCTATTTACAGCAGTATGCTCCAGTCGATTGTCATTAATAATCCCACGCGCAAACTACCCAGCCTGCGCGTGGGTCAGGACACCCTCCAATTGACCGACTCACCCCTGAACGACCGTTCGGCAAGCGGCCAGTCTTCTTTTCCAAAACCGGGCTGGCAACCGATTCAGGATTCATTGGCCGTGTATGTCAATGCCGTTCGCCCAAACGACCCCATAGCGAACCGGGCAATGGTCAGTCGGTTTATGCTGGCGCATTCGGTACATCAGTCAATTGGTGGTCCGGTTGACCGAAAAACGACCGCTCAATTGCCTAACTGGGTCTGGCTACTGTTGTTTATTGGCTGTTTTACAGCACTGTGGATGGAGCCTAAGTTGAGTTAAATCGCTTGAAATCAGATTCTATTTAACATGAATTTGAGATTCAGCAATGGCGAAGTTTGTTGATAGTGTGTAGTGCCGAATCTCCAGATTCGGGCGTGATTGGGTGGCCTATTAATGCCCGAATCTGGAGATTCGGCGCTACACTTTATTGTTTCGGAAGCAGCGTCAGCAGGAGTTCGGGCTCGTTTGTGGTGATAAAATCGACGTGCTGATTCAACAGCCAACTCAAATCGGCCTTATCGTTCACCGTCCAGACATTCGTGGTTAGTTTGAGTTGGCGGGCTTCCTGAATCCAGGCTTCGTTTTTTCGGATTATACTCTGGTGATAATCAAATCCGTCTAAATGATCGGCCAGCAATTGCGCGGGCGATTTGTCGCCAGTGAGATAAGAAACCCTTGCTTCTGGACTCAGTGCCTTTACTTTTTTGCACACATCGTAGTCGAAGGCAATGTAATCAACCCAGGCCTGCGCCCGCATGTGATGCACCAGTTGGACAACTCGTTCCGTCAGTGCCATCGACCGTTCTTTGCCTAATTTTGAGGTTTTTATTTCCAGAATCAGGCGGGTTCGGTTCTGCTGCATGCCCTCCTGTAGATAAGCCTTAAGTGTCGGTAATGATTCGCCATTACTTAGCTTAACCTTTGCCAGTTCGGCAGCGGACGTTTGTTCGATAGTCAGGCCCTGAATCACCGGATCATGGTTGACAACCAAAACCGAGTCGGCCGACATGTGCACATCGAACTCACTGCCCATGCACCCCAGCTTTATGGCATTCTGGAGGGAAGCCAGCGAGTTTTCAGGAATACCCGCCTGTTTCCATGCCCCCCGGTGGGCAATCACCTGATTTCGGATGAACGTGTCTTTCACAATCCGCAATGTATCCCGGACTGTCCCCTTCGTTTGTTTTCCGTCCACAATAATATCATACCAAGGTTCGCCGGAGTTGGCAGCATCTGCCTTGATGGAAAGTCGATTGGCGTTGTCCAGCGTAAATAGTTTGGCGTTAGGCCCCTGTAAGGTATAGCGTTTAACAGGGAGGGTTGCCTGCAAGGTACCAACCTGCAGTTGAGTTGGCGTATAGGTGTAGTTTGTCAGCGAAATAAGGGACTGCGCCATTGCAGAGAAGCATCCGAAATAAGCAAGAACAAGCAGGCAGAGAACAATTTTAGCGGTTCGTTTCATAGATAATCCTGAAGGGGTATTGGCATAGGAAAGCGAGTTGGGCAGATGAGCTACTTTTCCCGCGACTTCTGCAATAACTGTCGGTTGGTTTTCCTGACAACCGTAGAAAAACAAAAAAGGTAACCCCGACCAGATTACCTTTTTGTGAAGTGTTACTGTACTGAACCCGAATCAGCTTTTTCAATGGCCCGGTCTCGATAATAATCAGGATAACCACCGTGACCGTGTCGATGATGCTGTTGATCATAGTAACCATATCGGCCCCAACGATGGTGACCAAATGACCGGGGACCCACGAGAGCCATCAGGCTCCCGAAGGTGAGGGCTGCCGTAAGTACCACAACCCAGGGGTTTATTCGTTGTCTCATTTTCTGAACCGTTTATGCGGTTGTTTATGCATTGGTTGTCGTTTCGTTATCTGGCTTACCTGTTTCTTTAGGCGCATTGTAGTCGCCCCAGCGACCCTGCCCAAAACGTTGTTTAAACTGGCTATATTCCTCGTCGCTCATTTGCCGAATCCGGTCGGTAAACGCATAATCCCGCCGGTAGCCCCAGCCTGGCCCCCATCCCCGCCAAAACCGACGACCTCCGAAGAGCCGAAACAGCGCCCCAACGATCAGAACGAAAATCACCAGCCGAACCAAAAAGAACGGCATGATGAATAAAGCCACGCCAAGCAGCAGACCTGCCGCAATGGACCTTAAAAGATTGTTGTTCATTATTTTAGTTGTTTTATCTGTTGTTCTATAACGGATGACGCACCAAGCGAGAAATTACTTTATCGGTGGCAAAGTTTTTCTGGACGGTTGCTTTCCGTATAGTTTCAGACTGACAAACAACTCCTTCCTGTCACCTTATTGCGGCTTAATTTTCTTCCGTATGCCCTCTACAATTTTCAGGTAGCCCTCATCACGACTGGGAAACTCTGAGCTGACAATCCAACGCGTTCTGGCCGATTCATTGTCGTTTTTCGGGCCTTCGTAGCCGGGCAGTCCCTGACTTTTATATAGCTCAAATTGAGTTTCAGTAAAATCGCAGGGGCGGATAAATAAGGGAACTATTTCGGTATTATGTGCTTTGGCGGCTGGCAGTTCGGTGTTCCAGATGTAATCGGAAGCCATAAAATCGGGGCTGAGCATGAGTAACACAATGTCTGACTGCCGGATAGCTTCTTTAATGACCTTATCCCAATCTTCGCCCGCCATGATTTCGCGGTCCTGCCAGGTTTCCACCAAACCGCTGCGTTTTAGAGCCGCAAAATGCGTATCTAATTCTTTTTTATACTGCTCATCTTTATGGGCGTAGGAAAGGAAAATCTTCTTCGGCGTGGCGGCCCCCTGATTCAATAGCTGGTGCATTATCGGGCCAATACTAATGTAATTTCCCGCTAAGCTTTTCACTTTAGTGATTTTGCTCTGAATGGCCGTCTCCAGATCGAGGATGGTAGCAAACTCCACCCCATCCGCCGACAGGTAAATGCTACTTTTGTACTTAGCTGCGAGCGGTATTCCTCCTCCTCTCCGTATATCATCCGGGAGGGCTGAGGTTTTTCGGGAGGATGTAGCTTCGGGTAAGTCGGGTAGCGTAAAAAACCGAAAAAGCTCCTGAAGTAGCGTATATTTCTCGCGGGTGGGTCCGTCGCTGATGTGAATGGTTACGGTTTGCTGATACACGTCCATCTGCACAAACAAATGAAAATTCCCTTTGCGAAAGAAAGCCCCATATCGCCAATAGTAACTGCCCTCGGTGTTGCCGTAGGTGACTAAAAACCGAGTTACTAACGAGCGCGGCATATAATGCGTGAACCGGATTACATAAGCGACCTGAATAAGTTGTTGAAACTGTGTGGTGTACGGATTATCGGGCAAATATTGGGGAATAATGAACGTATCCTGTTTTCCAGCAGCTTTAAAAATGAGTTTAAATTCTGCCAGCAGATTCAGGTATTCTTTCACTGTTTTTCGATCCGCATCTGCCTGTCCTGATAACGTAAAAACGCCCTGATTATCTTTAATTTTCAGCGACAAAATTTCGAATAATTTCTTTGTAAGCGTTTCTACGCTCAGGTAAACACGGTCGCTTAGGATTGGATTATTCTGAAACCAAACGATTTCACCACAGCCACTTAAATACACCAACAGGCCTTTAGGGAATGTATCAAAATCTCTGTACAAGGATGGCGTATTCGCAAATGCCATTTTGCAGCGTTCCCAAAAGTCAGTCACAGATAATTGTAGATTTGTTTTTCGCCATTCAGGTAAATGTTTATCGCGCACTTCAATCCAGCTTTTTGGCAACTGCTGCGTAGCGATTTTGCGGAGTTCAGCAATCAAACTTTCCCGAAAGTAATCGAAACTACGTATCGAATCCGGGTCTCGCTTATGCGCCTGTTTTACGGACAACGCAAACTGGTTGCTCACAATATTGGTGGCTAAAGAAGGCTCCAGAAACAGACGCGGATTTGTCGAAGTCATTCCGCTATCTGACGGGGTAACTGGCTTATTATTGGGTTCATATTTTGACTGCACAAACCAAATGAGATTACCTTTACCTATTCCACCCAACGATTCGGCATTTCCTAACCAATAGCCTTCTGACAGGTATTGGTTGGACTCTCGGGAATCTCGCTCGTGGGTTTCTTTATCTGTATGAAGCAGTAGAAACATGGTTTTCTCACTGAGAAAGAGTGTATGCGTAGCATGGTAATAATCTTGCCCGCCAAAATCCCACATGTTAACGGTCAGCGAATTGGCTGGATTTTTCTCGTCTGTAATCCACCGCCAGAGTTGAACGCCGTGTGTACTGTTTCGTTTAGTTTTATATTTCTTATTGATAAGATAATCAGCCAGACTGCTTTTTCCGGCTGTGGTATTTCCCATCAGAATAACCTTCACGAAGGTATTAGGGATCAGTTGGTTTACCTGAAAATAATCTCGCAGGGCATTTATGTCGTCAGTTATTGATTCAGGTATTGCTTCTAAATTATTACCGCCAACATATAGAGTGGTTAGTAAGGGTAAGGTTATTAATTGTTCAATACCTTTTTGGGTGAGTTGATTATAAGCAACATTTATACCTGTTAGTTTTGTAAGTTTTTTAGCAATGTGTATTGCTCCTTCATCAGTAAGCTGATTATAAGCAATATCCAAAAAAAATAAATTTGACAGGTTATTAGCAATAGATTTGGCTTCTGTATCAGTAAGATCATTAACGCCGATATCTAAAACAGTCAATAATTTAAGCTGATTGATATGTCGAACGTGTTTTTGATTAATATTTGTTGAAAAAATATAGAGAGCCGTTATTTTCAAATTTGATAAAATAGAAAAGCTATCTTCACTCTCCGAAAAATCGTTATTATCATTGTTATTTTTTGTTTCGGCAACTTCCTCCTTTTCATAATAGAACTCACTCAAGTTCAACTCCTTCAAAAACGGAGCTAACTTCACTATTTCTTCCGGTATAGCGGTTAGTCCACAGTTGCCGAGGTCGAGGAAGGTGGCTTTTTCGGCGTAAGCTTTGTCAATGAGTTCTAAGACGAGGGAAGGGGTTGAAGTCATGAGTAGAAATTTCTGTCGGGTGTGTCAGTTTGGATAAAGTACGGATGTACACCGGAAAAATACAATAGCTCGCCTGCTCCCGATTTCTCCGTTTGATAAATCGGGAGCAGGCGAGCGAAAAAATGGGGTTAATTTAATGGCCTATCACACCTCTTGGTGATACCTTAACCTCCGCGACATTACGCATGGAACTCCTCTCCCAACTCACGATTCCCCGCCCCGAAGGCGATGCCTCCATTCAACTACTATACGGCGATTTAAGCGCCATACCGCCTGGTCTGGCCGTCGATATTCTGGCTGTTTCGGCGTTCCGGGGTAACTATTCGCCCGTACACGATACACTGATTGGCGCACTGGACCGGGCGGGGCTGTCGGTGGCAGATTTGGCCCTTCACAAAGACGTAGACCTGCTGAACCAGTTAAGTTGCTGGCTCTCTAAACCGCTTAGCCCGGCCCAGCAAGCTCGATTCAATGTCAAGAAAATTCTGTGTTTTGAGCCAGCCCGAACCGCGACGGATGCCGAAACGGAAGTGCAGAATCTGTTTCGGGGGATCAACACGTTTGCTATCGACGACGATCATAACGACATTGCCATGCCGGTTCTGGCAACGGGCAATCAGCAGTTTCCACTTGAAATTATGCTGCCACTGCTGTTAGATACGGCCATTTTCTGGTTAGAGAACGGCCTGCCGTTAACGTCTTTGAAGTTCGCCCTGTTTCGCCCCGACCAATTAGAGAAAGGACGTCCTATTTTCGAGAATGCCAAAAAACAATATGAACTGAAAGCACGGGCCGAAGCCGGACAAATCAGTGCGAGTCAGTCATTATCAGAAATTACGCTGATGAATAAGGCAGCGTCTGTAGAATGCCCGCTGCCCAAATTAGCGTATGCCTTGCAGGAAAAAGCACAGGCGGAACTGGACGACTCGTTAGAATTATTTGATGGAGATATCGACACCCGGGGAGACATTTTTGCGCCACCTCCCCCGGTCAGCGAATACGATTACTTTATCAGTTATTCGCACCGATACATGGCCCCGGTTCAGGAGTTTGTGAAGGCGCTGCAAGCCCACAATCCACAGCTTCGCATTTTCTATGACCGAGACAGCATTCCCACGGGCGGACTATGGATCAAGATGATTTCGGATGCCATACAAAACTCCAAAAATGTGGTTTGTATTCTAACCCCGGAATACAGCCAGTCGCCGGTATGCTGGGACGAATTTCAATGCGCCAAAGCCAAAGAATACCGCACAAAGCAGCCAGTCATAAAAACCATTAATTTTTGTAACGATGTGAATTTACCGCTTATGCTATCTATCTATAGCTATATTGACTGCACTGAAGCGGATCTTGATAAATTGAAAAATGCCGTAGCACAAGTAGTTAGTTGACAAGTAACCGGCCTATGAAATTGAATCGAACACTCACCTACGTATGGCTTCTGTCCATAGCTTTGTCGTGCATGACAAAAAACGAAACGGACAACCAGAGCCAGGCGATCCAGAGCGAGCTTGCCACTATCGACTCGCTGCTGCGTAGTGAAGCGTTTGCGCTGACAACAGCCCAGACACTCGACGCAGCCTATTATGCCGGTGTGGGCCAGAAGCCAGCCCCTTTTTTGTCGCCCCAGGACGATACGGCGAAGGTAAAAATCAGCCGGAGAGACGAAAAAATAGCCATCAACGTAGCGGGTTTTTATGCCCTTGAGTGTGGGTTAGGAGCCATCTGCGCCAACACGAACCAAAAACCCACCGACCTGCTGCAAACCATTGTCGAACAAAAAGCTGATTCGGCGACGGTGTTGCTGCTTAACCGGTTTGCTAACGCCACCTGGAAAGCCGGGCAACCATTCCGGGGATTGGATCGCATCAAACGCCCGAATTTCATTGCAGCCAGTTTACTCTCCGATAAAGAGTTAAAGAAAGATTACGACCAGATTCAGGCTGCCTCCAGCAAGCTCTTATCGGCTATGCAGGACGTTCGCGACAGTTCGACCGCCGGACAGATGCGAAAACTTAGAAGCCTACTCCAAAGTGAATCGTTTGCGGCTGATATAGCCGCTTCGCAGGAGGCCGCTTACTACACGGCTCAGCACAAACCCGTACCACCGTTTCTCACTCCCGAGGAAGCAAAGGCTACGGTCATGAAACCGGTGAAAGAGCAGAAAATAGCGACAAACATTGCCGGTTTCTATGCGTTGGAATGCGGCCTTAATTACTTAGTAACCACGCAGCAAAAACGCCCCTCCGACATTCTCAAATCCATTGCCGAAGGCACCATCAGCAAAGCCGACAAAGAAGTGCTTAACCGGTTTGCCAACGCCACCTGGAAAGCCGAACAACCCTTCCGGGGGCTGAACCGAATTACCCGCGACACCTTTACGCCCTTCTACTTCCTGACCGAAGCCGACATTGAAAAAGACTGGATACAAGTAAAAGCTGCGGCCGGTGCGGTATTGGCGAACTTATAGCTATTTGTTACAAGGTGGCCAAGGAAGGGCAACGGTCTTCTTATAGTTCCAGCGAATTAAAGAGCATGATGGAAACTTTTTAAGCCATTTAGTTATCTCTACTTCGCTTTTGGTTATTTCGCCCAGTTCCATATAATCGGGCAGATTGAAGTTGTGGCACGGATTCTTCCAGCAGCCCGTGTTCCCCACCCGGCGAACCCGTCCATACTCATACGGCACCCAATCGCCCCCTTTGGTATTCTCCGTCATGACGGCCAGTACATGTGTGCTGTTGATAAGCCCCATTTCAATGATACAGGCCGTAAATAGGGCTATCTGTTTAGGCGGCAGATGCGTTAGTGCAGGAATAGCGGCTAAGGCCGGGTCGAGCACGTCGAGCCAGAATTCAAAGCCGTTGTCGTTGGCGAGGTTCGCTACGCGAAGGCCATAATCTTTATCAATATGACGGTGCGAAACGAACAGCCGGTGGCGGGGGCAGGTGCTTTTTACGGGTCGGATTTCAATGGCTTTCAGCGTATCAAGCAGGTTTTCAAGGGCTTCAACAGGTGGCAGAACTACATCCGAATCAAACACTTGCTGCCAGGCAAATAGCGAAGTCCGCAACGTTTCGTCCTCCCTGACGTCGTCAGTAATAGACCGAAAGCGATTCCGTAACGGTGAATCGAGATTGTCATAGATAGTATAGTTTGCCATACGTCTGTTTTCTTCGTTGAACACTATTTCTGATTAGCGATCACACCATCCCCTCCAGCGCCATTTTCAACCGCCTGACCGTGCCGAGCAGTTCGGTTGCCCGCTCCAACTTACCCATGCTGAGCGCATCTTCCAGAAATTCAAATTGTTCGATTTCTGCCTGGTGCTGTCCACTGGTACCTACCATGCGCCAGGCAAAGGCATACTGCTCCAGAATATCATCGTAAGTAATCTTACGTTTAGTATCCCTGGTTTCGCCCAGAAGATGCTTGCACAATAAGACCGTAGCTTCGGCAATCCAGTCCCAGTATTCTTTTTCGTCCGTTTCTTTCTGGCGAATATTAGTTAACTCATCATCCAGCTCTTTCTGTAAATCTCCTTTTTTGGGTAATCCCTTATCGCCCCATTTATGACTGCCTTCGAGCACAAGGGCATTTTCGATCAGTAGCCAGTTGGTTAGCGGGTAAAATTTGGCTGAATTACCGGCGGTTTTATACGCTCTGTGGTAATACGAAGCCGAGCAGGTGTAGGCTTCCCGTTTGGCGGCTCCTTCGCTAATCTGAGCCAGTCGTTTATAGGCACTGGCCACAATATTGATCCGCTCTACAGTAGCGCCAAACCGAATCAGTCCTTCCATATCGGCGATAACTTCGTTTAGGGAGCCGATGGCTTTTTCAACAACTTCGGGCCTGGATTTACCGCTCTCTCTTACCTGCTTCACATACAGCTTAACCCGCGTATTGCAGTACTTTTCAGTAGCCGAAAATGAGAAGGAAGCCCGCTCTTCCTGCCATAGGGTCTGGAATTTCTCAACGGCTTTTTCGTACATATTCAGGCTACTGTAGAGCAGGGCCTGCAGTTCGGTGATGCGCCCACTTTTAATGCCGGCCTGAATGAGCGCTTTGTCGATGGCATCCATTTTCTGAAGCACATCATCGGTATCATAGCCCCCCCGTTCAAGCTTGTTATACAGATTACCCAACTCAATTTCAGCTTCTTCGGGAATGACAAATTCGTAGTATTCCTTCGCTTTCCGTGAATCGGTCGATAGCTTGTAGAATGGGTCGCCATAGCACTGGTAGGCTCCCCAGGTGTTGTTTTTTAAGCCGTAGTTGTCAAATATCGTTCGACGCGCTTTTTTGACCGACTCGCCAAAATCGTAGCCTTCAAACATGTACTGATAAAATCGTTCGGCAAATTCGAGCGCGGCCGTGTCGTTCACAGCCCAGCCCGCCACTACCACCGCTTTCACCCCAATTTCAATCAACTGCGTACCAATGTTTGCCGCCAACTGAAACCGGCTCCGGCTATACTCTTCGGCGGCTGCATTCTCGTTTCCCAGATGGCAGCAGTTCACAAACACCAGTTCGGGCACACCACTCATCTGATTGATATAGTCCGGGGTCAGAAACGCATTTGGCCCAATGACCATGCCCGTAGGTTTATCGGGGTCCGGGTTAAATACGCCATGCCCGGCCAGATGCACAATCTTATAGTTTTTGCTGAATAGGCTTCGCAGAATCTGGGCCGCTGTGGTGCCAATTAATGGCATTACCTCAAACCCCTGAACCGACAGCAGTTCCACCACTTTTTCGCCCTCTTTGCGGGCTGCCGCCAGTTGCAGGGGCGGATTCTTCAAGTCGGGGTCGCCCACAACAATAGCGGTTCGTTCAGCGACCGGGTTGATAGCCAGCCGATAATCGCGGGTGGCCAACTGCCGAATCATACCGGCGTTGACGCTCAATGGGCGCGAATTAACCTGATTATCCTGCAACAACTCCCACGGAAAACCCGCTGAGTGTTTGTCGAGAATCCAGTTGATGTTGCTTTGCCGCTTCACCTGATCCTTAAAATCGTTCGGAATTAGCAGTTCAAAAATGGCTCTGGCCAGTTCCGGCGACCAGTCATCTTTCCTCGACATTTCTTCCAACAACTCCGTAAGTGTGTCGCTGGTGGTTCTCAGCGTTCGCTCTTCCACACGGGCGGCATCGGTCGAAATGGCAAACCGTAGCCCGCGTCGTTGTTCTTCCGTCACCTGTTCGTCGTCGCGGTAACGCCGAACGGTGATGCGCGTCCACCATTCCCGCGTATCGTCAATCGGGAGTCGTTCCCGCCATCCGTTGAGTTTTTTGATTTTATTTCCATTCCTGAAAATAGTCAGCGACCGGCTTTCATCCTTTTCAACGGCGCTGATGGCCTTCATACACGACAAGGCCCGGTCTTTATAGAGTTCGACAAACTCAATAGTATCAATAGTTTTGGGTGAACTGTATATCTGTCGAACTTTCGCGTTAGCATTTTGCACGCCCTGCACAATGGCCCGCACTGAATTTTCGATGCTGATGCCACCATAACCCGACCCAATCAGCAGGATGGAGATTCCGATTCGTTTGGGCGACGAACTGGTTACAGGAGGCCCCGCCGGTCGACTGTTGAGGTTAGCCAAATACTTGGATGTTCCCTGTTCGATAGTGCTGATCAACAGATATTCGGTCAGGAAACCCTGTCGGCCCAATCCGACAATAATGGCTCCCTGGAACCCTCTGGCTACGCCCGAACCCACCGTCTCGCTGCTGCCAATTGGCCCCGGATATAGGCCCAGCCGATGTCGGCGGCTCAATTCGCCCTCTAAATGCCAGTCAATCGATTTTTCCGCCGACAGAATACCGTCATTCTCAAAGTGTCCCACCATCAGCGGATACAATGCGTAGGCTAAATCGCCATTGCTGACCGACACCGTAATCGGCACGTCGCCAGCCGTGAAGGGTTTATCGGAACCCAGCCCCATGAGTGTTTTCTCCACTCCCTCGGGCGACAGGTCGAAATTGAACGTGGCCTTGGCTTTAAACGTCTGCTCAATGCTCCGCACGGCAGGCCGAGTCCGTTTAAGTTGATTGGTGGAGCCGGTCGTGAGCAAATCGCTGATGGCGGAAAACAGCTTCGGGTCGTTCGCCAGTTCGCCGTGGCTTACGTCCGAATAGTAAACAGTTCCAGCGCTGGTCATTGGCTGTGGGATGCCGCTATCCCAGGTTACACTTTCATCACCTTCTTTAGTCGCCAGAAATTCGAGGTCTGGTCGCGGGCCAATAAGCGTATTTTTTTCGACGATTCGATAGCCGCTGATGGTTTGTTGGTTTCTGCGCCCCTGCCCCGCAACGTAGCGGGCGTTGGTGTAGTCAATCTTGTCTGATTTCTGGAGAATCGCATCCCGGTAGTCCCGAAATTGATCGAGTAGATCGTCGCCTGGAATCGGCCATTCGGTATCACCGAATGCGTCCCGCATTTTGCGCCAGGTGACCGGATCGGCAAAATCGTTATCAGGATCGGTCGTCAGCGGCAGCAGGCTCAGAATGCCGGGAAAATTGGCAAACACGGTCAGTAAATCCTTTTGCGAGTTGCCAATATCAATCAAATCGAGCGTATTGATAAGCGAATCCAGCCCAAAAAGTACATATGGAATACGGAATGCCCCCCGCAGCGGAGACCCCAGAAATACCAGCCGAAAATCCTTGCTGGCATTTAGCTCAGTCCAGGTAGCGGGGTGATTGATCACGAAATCCCGAATCAACACCCCACCCATCGAGTGCCCGATTAGTTTGATGGGTTGGCGATGCTGAAGCAGTTCCAGAATTTTACGGTTCAGGAAACGGGCATTCTCGCTCATCGGCAACCGCCAGTCGAACGGAAACGTAACCACATCGTAGTCTCGCGACAGGTATTTCGTCAATTTCTCATATGAACTGCCTACCAGCGCGTCGGCCCGGACGTTTTTGTTATTATCGTCGCTGTTCAGCAGACTGATGAGGCTGCCATTCACAAACCCGAGGAAGTTGATCCAGACTAATTTATCGCTCACGGTGAGCGTGCTGCCCATGATACCCGGCAGCAAGACCACAATTGGTTTTTGGCCCGACACTACATTCTGGAACACCCGCCCGCCCGGCAGCGACAAGGTAATGTTGCGGATTTCCTCGTCGGTGAACGACCGGGTTTCGAGCATCGAAAAGCCCGGCACGAGCGCCCCACCCGTACTTTTGAGGGCATGCATCAGCGCGTTCCGGGTTTTGTCGTTTTTGAAATAATTGAAATGGCTTACATCGGCGCCCTCATCGAAGAAATATTGCACCCGATCTTTGGCACGCCGGGCACCGTTATACATCGAACGAGTATCGACCACAAAATCATTGTCTCCCCAGAAAAACATATCCGACAGCGCCACCTTAATGGCCGACCACCGGCGACTCAGGCTGGCGTCGCCCGAGATAACAATGAGGGGCGTGTCGATAAGCACCTCCGGGTTGGCGTTGTTCAGCATCTGATTAAACGGCGACCGGGGGTTCTGCACTTCCAGCCCCGGCAGCGCCGACGCATCATCTTTGGTTTCGAGCAGAGCGGCAATCAGGTCTTTAAAGGCCGTGTAAGTCGGTGAAATCGACAACCCGGAAGCCAGCCCGACTATGTTGAACAGCACATTGAAATAAATATCTAACCGCCGGGAAGCCAGGGTGGTGCCACTGGCTGTGCAGGCCACCCGGATAAACTTTTCGACTCGAATAGTTTTACTCAGAATGACCTGTTCAATAGCCGCAATCATCGCCAGATCGTCGGTACGGTCCTGCTTTCGGAGGTAACTTTTCTCTTTCTCGGAGAAGCCCCGCAACAGGCGATTTTCGACGCAAAAGCGATTCAGAATATCACCTACCAGCCCCCCGCGCGAATGGCTGATGAGGGTTAGCGTAGCGGCCTGTGGCAGTTCCTGCACCAGTTCGAGAACATTCTGGAGCGGGCTTTTGGTCAATGTCTCGTGCTGAAACGCCAGTACGGTAAACGTCTGCGTAATATAATTCCAGACCATCGACCCGTTTAGCTCACCAAACGCTCCGGCTGTGGACGAGGCTGTGCCGTGCAGAAACAACAGGTAGTTCCCGCCTGTTTCCAACGGCTTTTTTTCGAGTTTAAACTGGGCATCGAGATGGCACAGCCCCCGTAGTTTCCCTAATTCCTTATCCTCTAAGTCGGTCGCCAACTTATTTACCAAAGGCGACAGTACAACCTTTTTCGTGAAGATTTTGACGAATTTCAGTAGTACCTTCGTTACGGCTCCACTGCGGCCCGGTTCGCCCACATAGACTTCCGTTGGAATTTCAACAGGCTCCTTACTGCCCGGCTCAAGGCTCCGAAGTTGGGCCGACGTGCCGGGAAACACCTCATCGATGGTGGTGTGGTCGCCAATCCAGACGGTCTCATCGTCATAGACAAACTCAATAACTTTCGTTTCGTCCAATTGTACGACATGGTGATTTTCGGCTTCACCGCGTCTTGCCGTACCAATCTCGTAGGTTTCGGCCAGGGTCAGGGTGTCAGTATGCTCCTCGGGAGAGTTTGCCAGAGCGCCGGTTCTTTTTTCGCCCGTAAGCCGGATGTTAAGCGAAGCCATAAAGAGGAAGGAGTAGGGTTGCGGATTGAGTTACGTAAACTACTCAGAAAGTATGGCAAAGAAGAGCCATTCCGCGCGGATAGAAAGGCAGGATTTAGCTAACGGTCGATAAAATTCAGCAGGCCATCAGCGAAGCATTTTTTCTCAGTCTGGCAGACTTGCCCGCATATACAATAGCTACGACGAAGACGTTGAAATTTTCCGAAGAATTTTATCCTTAATTTCTTCTACTGATTTAAAGGCAGAGACCCGTTTGTACTGTAAAGCACTAATAAAATCCGGCAATTGCTCATGCTCTAATTCCTTGGGTTCTTCAAGGATAAATGGTAAGATTTTTAAGGTGCCATTTCCCTCCTTGTAAAATTCCTCAATTAACTTCAGTTCATCCCTACAGTTTTTACTCAGTAAATAATGGCTGGAGAATAATGGAATAACATAATCAGTTTTTGACAATTCATCGCGTATTTTTCTCGACCAATGCTCCCCTACTGAGATGGAATCGCCGTCCTTATAATCAAAAATTTTATCGAAATGTCCTTTTAGTAAATTGCTTAATTCCTTCGTAAAGACAATATCTTCTCCCGAATAGCTAATAAATAACTGTTCATTACGCCTGACAGGCGCATCACTTTCAAAATAGATTTTAGCTTCGTTAAAATTGTTGATTCGCTTCACTGACCGTTTTATAGCCGATAGGCGCTGTCTCAAAAGATCAAGTAAATTTTCTTCGTTATCCCACACCACCAAATCGGAGGAGTACCCCGCTTCGAGACCACCGAATAGAAAATTAGTGCCAATGGTATTTTTATCTAAATCTGACTTAGTTTGGGCCAACAATCGGATCATGGGTATAAATCGCCCATGCAAAAAACTATTTATACCTGTGTTGTATATCTCGGGCGAGAAATCGATTAGTACTAATTTTGATTCATTAAACTGACGAAACGTTGTTCGATCCAGCACAGGTGGCCAGCGCAAAATCCGAACGGTGTCATAATTAGATTGGCTAAGCAGGTCAGTGATTTTTTCGATTATACTTCCTGAATATATTGACCCCTGCTGGCCCAATATTAACGTAATATCGCTTTTATCGACCTTCGGACTTACTACATTTAAAGCCATACGGTGTTTAACCATGGCCGAAAAATCGGTGAACAATTTACTAAACCATTCGGCCTGTGGTGAGCCGCCTTCACCCGTTATTTCAAAAAAATCGAAGGCACTTGAAATAATGCCCGGCGGGGGTTTTAGTAAATCGTCGTAGCGTTTGTCGTAAAAAATAATCGCGGGTTTTTGTGAGCGAACAGCGAGGTCAATTTCGAGCCGGAAATATTTGGATAATTTCTTCAGGGCATCGGGCTTTCCAAGATCATCGGGTGTACCGGCAAACGGGTAAATACCAATAAACGCATCGGCATCCCGAAGCATGCATTCTAAGCGGGTCACGTTCAAATCCCCTTTCCCTTCATCGACCTCAAACTGCACCTCCGCAACCTTACTGAACAATTCAAAAAAGAAAAGATTTACCCGGGGCGATTTATACCGATGGCTCAAAAACGCCGTGAATGAGAAAGTTGGCTCAGGCATTCTGATTTGTGTGGTTTGTGAGAATTAGATTGCCTACCGTATCTGGATACCATAGTGGCTACAGTAGCCAAAGACAGTAGACCAAAAAATTACTGCCTCGGCTTCATCAGTTTTCGTTTGAAAAAATCGCCGGTGGCATTGCCCATTTTCAGCGCATTAGCGTGTTTCATCCAGTGGTGCGTATCATCCACAATGACCAGCGTTTCCATCGGCACACCCTGCTTGTCGAGTCGCCGAACTAAGTCGGTACTTTGGCTGAATCGCACGTTTCGATCATCATCGCCGTGAATAATGAGTACGGGCGAAGTCCAGCCACTCACCGACGAAATGGGCGACGACTCATACACAACTTTATTGGCCCTATCCAGATCAGGAATCTTCTCAACCCGGTCTGTTTGCGTACCTCCTCCATAACGCTGCTGACTCCAGTCGTGAACGCCGTGAATATCAACCCCAGCCGCAAACAGTTTGGAGTCGCGGGCGAGGGCCAGCGCGGTCAGATAGCCACCATAGGAACCTCCATAAATACCAATATTTGATGCATCGACTTGGGGCTGTTGAGCCAGCCACACACCAGCCGCCCGTACGTCCTGATACTCCGATGCACCTGCCGGGCCACCGTTAGCGGGCTGATGAAACTCATACCCATACCCAATGCCCAGTCGATAATTCACCGACAACACCACAAAGCCCAGATTAGCGAGGTACTGATTGAGCGCGTAAGAATTGGCATAATAATCGGAGTAATGCCAGCCCAGCAACATCTGACGGGGCGGACCACCATGCACATAAATAAGCGCCGGTTTCTTAGATGGGCCACCCGCCGGTTCAAACAATTGCCCATGAACGGTCGTGCCATCGGGTGCGTTGAAGGTTACCTGCTTTGGCGTGACCAATTGCGTCTGTAGGTAGGTGGCAGGCACCAGGTTTTGAGCAAGAATCTTCGGTGTGCCTTTCGTGAAGGCCATCACTGTTGGCAAGGGAGGTCGCTGAGAAGTCGCGCTAATCATAGCTACATGAGCGCCATCGCCTGTTACCACCGGCGTCCATTCAAGACCCGCGCCGGGCGTGAGCACTTCGGGAGCAGCTTTGTCAACCGGAACGCGCACCACGTGTCGGCGGTCAATATCCAATTTATCGGGACCGGTATTTGCGATGAACAGCAGCCATTTCCGGTCATGACTCAGCGAAATATGCTCGGCCATGAACGAACCGGGCGTCAGCAGCAGGGGCGTTCCACCCGACGAAGCGATGGAATACAGGTGCGGCCAGCCATCCTGATACGACAGAAAAACGACCCGCTCATTAGCCGCCCAGTGCAGGTTAACCTCGCCATGCGTGGTTGGCACCGAACCGGCCAGCGTTTTAGGGGCCTGCCAGAGTTGAGTAGCCATTCCTGTCGCCACATCGGCTGTCCAGAGGCTCCAGGGGCGGTGTCGTCGGCCGAGCAGGGAGTCGGGTGCGCCACCGCTACCGGGCAAGCGCACAAACACAAGCCGTTTCCCGTCGGGTGACCAGCGTGGGGAATCATCATGCGAAAATGAAGGAGCTATCCAGTGAATGGGGGTGGTTTCGTTGGTAAATACACCGATGAACGAATGGTCTTTTCGATTACAGACAAACGCCAGTTTCGACCCATCGGGCGACCATTCCAGCGAGCCGTTGGTACCGCGTGCGTTAAATAACGCTTTGGCTACCGACGAGCCATCAGTCGGCGAAACCCACACCTGCCCCGCCTTGACAAAGGCAATCACATCGCTTTTGGGTGAAATAACGGGCGCGTCGCCCTCGGCAATGGCTTTGGGTTCGCCACCGGCAAACGGCACCGTCCAGATTTGTACTTTGGGCGGCACGGGCGTTGCCATCGTGTTGACGGGCAGTTCATCGTCCCAGTTAGAACCATGATCACCACCCCGCACATAGACCACCCATTTTCCATCATTCGAGATTGACAGGCTGGTGATCTCCTGTCCATCATCATCCGTATACTTCGTCAGTTTACGGGGCGAGAAGTCGGGACCTTCGGCCACATACACATTGCGTTTGCCCTGCTCATTGAACGCCCAGGCAATCCGCGACCCCTGCGCCGAACTGGTTAGCTCGTTGGGGAAAGGGTAACTTTTGATGGCATCTAAGGAGAACGTTTGCGCCCGAAGTTGAGCGGTTAGAAGTAATAAAATGCCCGTAAGTAGGAAAGTAGATTTTTTCATGAATGTACGTTTGCGAGAATGGCCGATAGGGCTGACCCAGCGTATTTCTACCAGATTTCCTTTCATCTGCAAGTTAACGGAGATTCTGTATAAGGTATAGAATAGCAAAGAATCTATTTTGGGAACGGTATGTTTATTAGTTTTTAATTGGTAAACTATGTTTAACCCCTAAACCCTGAAGGGGCTTTGCTCATAATCGAACAAAGCCCCCTTATTACTATAAATAAAATAACCGCTGGGAAAAAATCTATCAGCCCACCGCTTTAGCGATGGGCTGATATGGCTTCGATTCAACCAGGGCACTGGAGATAAAACTTACGCAAACGCTACCTGTTGTCGTTTTCCCTGACTGCGTTCTGACTGGGTTGCCTTTAGTTTTTTGTGATATAAAACATACGACCCGATGCCTATTCCTACAAAAATCAGCATAGGTGCCCAGGCTGAAACCGCTTTACCGCTGTTCGCTACCGAGTAGGTCGCCCCTATTAAATCAATAAATAAACCCGCATAAGCCCACTCGCGAACCCGGGGAAAACCGGGAATAAACAAGGCAGTCACGCCAAACAATTTGGCCCAGCCAAGAAACGGAATCAGGTAGGTTGGATACCCCATTTCCTTAAATCCCTGTACGGCCATCGGAACAACCAGAATGTCTGGAATGGCTGAACCGAGCATGATAAATGCAAATAAACCGGTAAAAACCCAATAGGCAATTTTTGTCTTTTTCATGATTGTTTCGTTTAGCGATAGACTAAATTTACGATCTTTTACCGACCCCAACAGGGGGTAAAAACGACAATTCAAGGGGGTATTTGCGACAGATAATTTTAAGTATAAACACTTCATAATCAATATATTATGAAAAATTTCTCCAATCAGAATATCGATAATCTATAGCATCGTATGCGGTTATTGACTATGTTCGTGCAACCGAAAAACAACCTGTCCAATGAAACATATCTTCCTCTGGCTGATTACCCTTACCAGCGTTGCCCAGGTTCGCCCGGTGGCGCATGTAACAACCTACCAACCACCTGTTTTTACGGATGCCGAACGCCTGAAAAAACTCGAAGCGGCCTTCCCCATCGTTGAAAAACTCTACCGCGAACGAGCCGAGAAATTCCACTACCCGGGCCTGGCCTTTGGGGTTGTATTGGATGGTAAGCTTGTGTATTCGGGTGGGTTTGGCTACACGAACGTGGCGAAGAAAACTCCGGCCACCCCCAAATCGCTGTTTCGGATTGCGTCGATGACCAAAAGCCTGACCGCAATGGCCATTCTGAAACTACGCGATGAAGGCAAACTTCGGCTCGACGACCCCGCCGAAAGCTACATCCCGGAACTGAAATCGCATAAATACCTCACCGCCGACGCACCTCGCATTACTGTCCGCAACCTGATGACCCACTCGGCGGGTTTCCCCGAAGATAACCCCTGGGGCGACCGCCAGTTGGCCGATTCGGATGCCGATTTGCTTAGGCTCATTAAAGACGGTATCTCCAACGCCAATGTACCCAGTTTCGCCTATGAATACAGCAATCTGGGATTCGCGATGCTGGGGCGCATCATTACGGTCGTGTCGGGAAAACCCTATCAGCAGTACATTACTGAAACGATTTTAAAACCGTTGGGTATGAACGATACCCAGTGGGAATACACCCGCATTCCGGCCGATAAACTGGCGCTGGGTTATCGCTGGCAGGACGACAACTGGTTAGAAGAACCCCTGCTACACGATGGTTCCTACGGTGCTATGGGTGGTCTCATTACGTCTATCGAAGATTTCAGCAACTATGTGGGCTTGCATCAGGCCGCCTGGCCACCGAGCAATGCTACGGATAATGGCCCTGTGAAGCGAAGTTCCATCCGCGAAATGCAACAGCCCTGGACGTTTTCGGGTTTGTTCGCGCAGGCGAAAAATTCGGCCGGGCAAGTGTGCCCCACAGCCAGCGGCTACGGCTATGGATTGGGCTGGAGCCAGAACTGCCTTGGTCGTGTCGGTGTGGGGCATAGCGGAGGATTGCCGGGTTTTGGCAGCCAGTGGCGCATCCTACCCGACTATGGCCTTGGCGTAATTGCTTACGGCAACCTGACCTATGCCGGGCTGGGATCAGTTAATTCAGCCGTGCTCGATACGTTGGTCGCTATCGGAAAATTGCAGCCGCGTCTACTGCCCGTTTCGCCCATTCTGGCGCAGCGAAAAGCCGAATTAGTGAAACTTCTTCCTGACTGGACCAATGCCGAACAAAGCGGTATTTTCGCCGAAAATTTCTTCCCCGATAAATCCATAGCCATTCGCCGGAAAACCGTCCAGGACTTATACGCCAAAGCGGGTAACATTGTGCGAGTGGGCGAGTTGATTCCCGAAAATCAGCTACGCGGGCACTTTCTGCTGGAAGGCGAAAAAGCCAATATCGACGTATTTTTTACCTTAACGCCTGAAACTCCGGCCTTGATTCAGCAATTAGATTTTTTTGAGATTAAGAAATAAATGTTCAAACCAATTGTTACACAGAGATTCACTGAGAGAAAAGAGATACACGGAGCAGTAGTGTTCTTTGTGTATCTCTTTTTTCTCTGCGAATCTCTGTGTAACAATTTTTTCAAATGACCACCAATTCCATTTCTCCCGCCACCGAAGCCGATATTCCAGCATTAGATAAATTAGTGAACAGCGCTTACCGGGGCGAAAGCTCGAAAAAGGGCTGGACAACCGAAGCCGATTTGCTGGGCGGTATTCGTACCAATGAAACCAATCTGCGGGCTATGCTCCAGCATGTCAACGCTACGATTCTGAAATATGAAGAAGCAGGTCAGTTGGTGGGCTGCGTCTATCTGGAACAGAAAGGCGATGACCTCTATCTGGGTATGCTGACCGTTTCGCCGACAGCCCAGGCCAATGGCATTGGTAAGCAATTGATGGCGGCTGCTGAACAGCGGGCCAACGACTTGCATTGCCGCGCTGTTACGATGACCGTCATTACTGTTCGGCACGAACTGATTGCCTGGTATGAACGCCGGGGGTATCGGGCAACCGGCGAAACGAAACCGTTTCCCAATGACCCAAATTTTGGCCTGCCGAAACAACCTTTGGAATTTATTGTGATGGAGAAAGCACTGGCGTAGATAGAACAACCGCTCTATATAAAGGAAAGTAGGAAAAAGCCTTTTTGCGTTTGCCGATTTAACTGCTAATTTCACCACCTTAAACCGAAATACGACCCACAAGACTTATGTCAGCTTCCAAACGTGTCCTGATTGCCGAAGATAGCTCCGTTATCCAGAATCTGGCCCGCAAAATTCTTGAGTTCCAAAACTACGACATTACCGCCGTCAAAAACGGCGAACAGGTACTCCAGATCCTGGAAAAAGAAGATTTCAGCATTCTGCTTTTAGACATCAACATGCCGTTGATGGATGGCATGGAGTGCGTTCGGCGGGTTCGGGCATTACCCGAAAAAGAAAAAGCCAGTGTGCCTATCGTGGCCATTACGGGTAACGCCAAAAACTATACGGAAGAAGAATTTAAAACCGCCGGGTTCAACGACGTACTCGTGAAACCCCTCAACTTCGACCGCCTGGTGGAGGTAGTAAATCAACTGACGGATAATTAATGTTGAATGAGTGAATGATAGAATGAGTGAATACCATCCGGCTACTTTTATTCACTCATTCTATCATTCACCGCTACGGCGGCCCGGTCATTCAACATTAACACATTATGCTCATCACACTGCTCGGTACGGGAACCTCGTCGGGCGTACCGCTCATCGGCTGTACCTGCGAGGTATGCCGGTCGGTCGATTTTCGGGACAAGCGCCTTCGGACGTCGGTTCATATGGCCGTCGCTGGGCGCAGTTTTATCATCGATACCGGCCCTGATTTCCGCCAGCAGGTACTTCGGCTCAACCTTACTCAGCTCGACGCGGTGCTGTTCACCCACGAGCACAAAGACCATACGGCAGGATTAGACGAAATCAGGGCGTATAATTTCCGGTCGGGGCAAGACATTCCCGTGTATGGCCGTCCAACCGTTCTGGCGCAGTTGCAGCGCGAATTTGCCTACGTTTTTGCGGAACATAAATACCCCGGCACGCCCCACGTTCGGCTCCACGATATTCGGAATGAGGCATTTGACGTATTGGGCGTTCAGTTCACGCCCATTGAGGTGATGCACCATAAACTGCCCGTTTTTGGCTATCGCGTGGGTGATTTCACCTACCTCACCGACCTGAATTACATTTCCGACCAGGAACTCGAAAAAGTGTACGGCACTAAAGTACTGGTGGTGGACGCACTTCAGCGTCAGGCGCATATCTCGCATTTTACACTCGACCAGGCCGTTGCACTCGCGCAGCGCATTAATGCCGATAAAACCTATTTCACCCATATCAGCCACAAGCTTGGACTGCATAGCGAAGTTGAAAAAGAGCTTCCTTCCAGTATTCGACTGGGGTATGATGGCATGCAGATTAGGCTGTAGAGACGCAAGATGTCGCGTCTCTACAAACAAACCAATCCTCTCTACGCATCGTTACCTGTTCAGAAATATACTGTGCGATGTTAACCCGTATTAAACCCACCCGGCTGTTTTCTGATCCTTTATTGGACCACTATCGCCAGCAGGGCGATGCGCCAGCCGATGCCGTCATTGCGGCAGTCGTTGACGCGGGCGGCTCTGCCGAATTGCGATCCCTGATGCTGTGGCTGGCCGATACAACCGATTTTTCTACAGACAACCAGCCACTCGCCGTTCAGAACTTCTTTGCAGAATATGCTCACCTGCCCTCCTGGACCGATGCTCGAAAAATGCAGCGTGGTATGGCATTTTTCCAGAAACATGCTCAGCAAATCGGGCTGACACTGGGTTTTTACTCGCTCCCCTACTCTTATCTGGGTGCGAACGGTGCCCAGGTTCTCTGGCTCACCGAACGCATTAAAAACGACACCGCCCGCCGATTACGGGAAACCGGCGAATGGGTCTTTGCGGTTAACAATCCAAAGGAGTGGCGTACTGAAAAAGCCATTGCCCGCACCCTGAAAGTTCGCCTGATTCATGCCGGAGCAAGGTGGTTCTCGCTGCATTCCGGGCGATGGAACAAGGCTTGGGGATACCCTGTCAATCAGGAAGATATGGCAGGAACAAATGGCGTTTTTTCGTACATCGTTATCCTGGGTTTACGTAAGTCAGGCATAACTACCACCGAGCAGGAGGAAGAAGATTACCTGCATCATATCAATGTGATAGGGTATCTGAATGGGGTGGCCGATGAGTTGCTGCCCCAAAATCTTCGCGAGGCTTATCATCTCAACCAACTGATCAGTCGGCGGCAGTTTGCCCCCTCCGAAGCGGGCGTCGGCCTGACCCGCTCGTTGCTGGATGCGGTAGTTGAACTGGCTCCTCCATCGCCGGGCCGCAACAGTCCCGAAACCATTCGGAACCTCGCAGCCGGTCAAATGCGTTTCTTCTTAGGTGATGACTATGCCAACTGGCTCGGCATTCCGAACGTACCATTCGAAAAACGTTTAGTTGGGCTGCTAAATCGGTGGTCTATTTTTCCGGGCCGGTAGAGACGCGAAGGCCGGGCCGCTGGTGCGGTCGCGTCTCCTGACCGGATGCTTTTTGCTGACGCATAAGAGACGCGAAGGCCGGGCCGCCGGTGCGGTCGCATCTCTACAAACAAAAAAACCTTGTACCAATTAGAACCTATTGCAGCTTTAGCCACCGCGCCTGGTATCGGGGCCATTGCCGTTATCCGTGTGTCGGGCGAAGGAGCCATTGATATTACCAACCGAATTTTTCGGGGTAAAGACCTTACCCAACAGACCAGTCATACGGCCCATTTCGGTACGCTACGTAACAAGTCAGATAACACCATTATCGACGAAGTGCTGGTCACGGTTTTTCGAGCGCCGAAATCGTTTACCAAAGAAGATGTGGTCGAGATTTCGTGTCATGGTTCTGAGTTTATCATTCAGCAGATTTTACGTCGGCTTACCCAGGAGGGCGTCCGGCTGGCCCGACCGGGTGAATTCACACAGCGAGCTTTTCTGAACGGTCAGTTCGACTTAGTGCAGGCCGAAGCCGTTGCCGACCTGATTGCTTCCGATTCGGACGCCAGCCACCGGGCCGCCCTGACCCAACTGCGCGGGGGTTTCTCGAAACAATTGAAAGAACTTCGTCAGCAACTCATTGATTTTGTGGCGTTAGTGGAACTGGAGTTAGACTTCGGCGAAGAAGACGTCGAATTTGCTCACCGCGACCGGCTTCGGCAGCTCATGCTTGATATTCGACGGGCACTGCATCCGCTTATCGACTCCTTTTCAACCGGAAACGCGATTAAAAACGGGGTTCCGACTGTTATTATCGGTAAGCCCAACGCTGGAAAATCAACCCTGCTCAATGCGTTGCTAAACGAAGAGAAAGCCATCGTTTCGGACATTCCCGGCACTACCCGCGATGTAATTGAGGATGAGTTGTTTATCGACGGAATCCGGTTCCGGCTCATCGATACGGCTGGACTGCGGCAAGCCACCGATCAAATTGAAGCCATTGGGATTGAGCGGACCCAGCAAAAAATGCGCGATGCCGCTTTAGTTGTGTATTTGTTTGATGGAAAGAATATTAATGCAGACGAGTTGAGGATAGCGCTGGCAGATGTGCGGGCTTCCGAAAAACCGTACTTGCTGGTTGGCAACAAATTAGATGCTATTGACGAACCGAAAAGACAGCATCTCGAAGACATAGCGGGCGAACTGGTTGTCTGGATTTCGGCTGTTCGCCAAACACACTTGGATGAATTGAAAGCCGCTCTGTCGGCCCGGGTTCGCACCGATGCCGCCGTGCAAACGGGCAGCGCAGTCGTAACCAACGCCCGGCACTATGAGCACCTGAGCGGCACCGATGAAGCTCTCGCCCGCGCCATTATGGGCTTAGATACAAACGTAACCCCCGACTGGTTAGCTATGGACCTGCGGATAGCCCTCCAACACCTCGGCGAGTTGACCGGCGAGATTACTACCGACGATTTATTGGATTCAATTTTCAGTAAGTTTTGTATTGGAAAGTAACCGCACTGAACAAGCATTTTCTTTCATATTAGTAAATAGCACTAAAGCCCTGAAAATGGGCTTTTTCTGCGATTTTAGCACATATTTAGTGAGTAATATTATTTGCTTATTCAGTGAATGTTTGTACCTTCGTTGTACCTCAACAACGGGCATAATCAAAAAGCCCGTTTTTTAAGAGAAATTATGCAACATGTGGCAACGTATAGCAACACAGGGAAACATACCGCTACATGTTGCAACATATTCAAGTAGGCGAAAATATTCAACAGCTATGAGTTCAAACATTCGGGTAAAGCGAATCTGTGAGCAGTGCGGTAACGAGTTTGAAGCCAGAACGACGGTAACTAAAACTTGTAGCGACACTTGCGCTAAACGAGCGTATAAAGCCCGTCAGCGAACGGCAAAGGTTACGGTAAGTAATGAGCAGACCCGGCGAATTATCGCAAAGCCTATAATAGATATTCGAGCCAAAGAGCATCTGAATATTGCCGATACCAGTAAACTATTAGGCGTTAGCCGGTGGACAATTTGGCGGGCTATTGGTTCGGGCAATCTACATGCCGTGAAGTTAGGAAGACGTACCCTCATACGCCGTTCGGATATTGAACGATTGTTTGAGCCGCCAACCGTTGCCGCAAGGCCAGCGTTGGCCCCGGTTGCGCTGGCTGATTGTTACACAATGAAAGATATACGGGATAAATACGGAATTTCCGAAAAAGCCCTTTACACCCTCATACAGCGTAACGGCATACCTAAACAGTATAGCGGCCCATACGCCTATGTGCCAAAGGTTCGGATTGATGAACTGCTAACAGCCACACAACTATGATTAAAGTCCACCTACGCAAAAAGCCGATTAGCGACGGGCGAACCAGCCTGTATTTAGATTATTACCCGGCTATCCCTCATCCCGATACGGGCAAACCAACCCGGCGCGAATTTTTGGGGTTGTACTTGTTCAATCGGCCAAAGACACCCGCCGATAAAGAGCAAAACAGCGAGACAGTAGCACTGGCTGAAACCTTACGGGCTAAACGACAGATTGAGGTTCAAACGGGCGCGTATGGATTCTTGTCTAAAAAGAACCTGAACACCTGCTTTGTAGCCTACTGTGAACAGTTAGCAGCTAACCGCACAGGTAGTAACAAAGACGGTTGGGACAGTGCTTTGTATTACCTACGGAACTTTACAGGCGGTAGGCTCAATCTATCTGACCTGACACCTAAAAAGTGCCGGGATTTTCGGGCTTACATGATGAATGCAGAAAGCCAGCGCAACGGCGAACCGTTGGCTATAAACTCTACTGTCAGCTACTTCAACAAATTCAAAGCAGCATTAAAGCAAGCCTACAAAGACGGGCTAATCAGCACTGATCTAAACGCGAAAGTAGAAAGCATCAGGCCCGAAGAAACCCGGCGCGAATACCTGACCTTAGCCGAATTACAGACACTTGCTCAAACAGAGTTACCCGCCCTGCCAGTTCTCAAACAAGCGGCTCTGTTTTCAGTCTTAACCGGCTTGCGGTATTCAGATATTGAAGCTCTGACATGGGAGCAAATCAGGCACGACCCGGCTAATGGCTACATGATTGCTTTCCGACAGGAGAAAACCGAAGGGGTGGAATATATGCCCGTCTCAGAACAGGCGGTTTTACTTTTAGGCAACCGGCTTGGAGATAGCCAGCCTGTATTACCCGGCTTAATGTATTCGGCACACTGGAACAAAGTATTAAAACAGTGGGTGAAAAGTGCCGGTATTACAAAGCCTATCACGTTCCATAGTTTCCGGCATACCTATGCAACATTACAGCTATCACTTGGAACGGATATTTACACAGTCTCCAAGATGTTAGGTCACCGTGAATTAAAAACGACACAGATTTACGCTAAAATCGTTGACCAATCCAAGCGAGATGCCGCCGATAAAATCAAATTGATATTTTAACAAACAGAGGTATGCAAGGCCCATTTTTCGAGTTAAAGCCAGATTATTTATATATACATCCTTTTCAACCTTTAGTGTTTGGGAATTATGAACCCCCGAAAGATTTCCCGAACTGTTGTCATAATCATAAAAAAATTATGGCAGAAGCGAGGGAACTTGTTAATAGATTCCCAAATTGTTGTGATTTCCATAAAAACATGGCTAAGAGTCCGTTAATTAATATTAATAATTATAAGACGGAAGAGTTTGCTAAAAGTATTTTAACACGATTGGCATACACAGAACATCATATCGAAAAGAATATAGAACTATCTAATTGGTATAAGGACATTACAGATTATATTGAATATATAATTGCAAGTTTCGGTACACCCTCTTTTGGTGACCATGTCTACAAGTGGGGACTAACTTCTATGATTGAATTAAGGCAAGATGAGATAGGCACAAACAAGGCACAACAGATAATAGACTATGTTAATGGTCTTTACCAACAACTACCCGGCGAACCCATTGCCGAAGAAATAGACTTAAACGAATTGTACCATATATATCAAAAATGGTTGTCTGTCTTTCCTTTTACTGTTCAGCCATTCGATAAATTGAAAGATAGATTTACCAATATTTTTCCTGTAATAGATGATGAACCTGTTTATAATCCGTACACGCAATTGACTAAATTTAGAGTAATTACGAAAGGTAAACTAATAGCATGGTTGATTAATAAAACACAAGAGATATTAAAGTCGGTTGATTCCCAAAATCTTTTAAAAGAGGGATTTATCAATGATAGAAAAGCGCACAGATTTGATCTTGTGAGTGGAAAACACAAAACCAAGCAAATGAAATTATTGAATGAGTTTTCGGAAAATGAAAAACAATATTTAAAGATTATCAAGAAATGGTTGTCTAATGAAATAGACTATTTTAAAGAAGCCACTACCTATCTCGAAAAAAACCAAATCCTGGCCCTCCAAACTTCACAGAATTTAGATAAGCGGCAAAACGTTTACAATTCTATGCACTTAGATGAAGTTAGAAAATGGTTCATACAATTATCAGAAAATAATAGCAAAAGCGGCAAGCCATTCTTGACCATTGGACAGGTTGAACAGTTCATCGAACGGGCGTTTGTCGGCAACATGGATATACCAGCACCTACGCTCAATGCAACTGACAGAGAAAAAGGTAAGATAGTCGGGCTGTTTCATTTATTCTATGACCATTGCAATACGCATCAGCCCAAAGTGGGTAAAATTGACCCATTGGCAACAGCAGAAAAGTACATCAAACTACTTACCAGTAACTTGGATAGGTGGACTTTTGATGAGGTAAAGAACAATTTTCGACGCGGTGGAAACTGGAAAAAACCGGCGTGATAAACTTTGCTCTTACAAGTATTCTTACAACACTTACAAAAGAATCTACAAGACCTACAAGAGAAATTAATACCCCTCATAAAGCCTATACTATTGCAGCAAGTTTAACTAAAACGACTTGCCAGCAATGGAGAGCAATCCTATTACATTCGATCAACTACCAGCCTACGTTTATCAGTTAGGCCGCAAAGTTGACGACCTGACAGCCCTGTTACGTTCGCAGAATGAACACGGCCAATCCACTCCAGACCGTTGGTTCTCAATTGAAGAACTAAGCGATTATCTACCCGGTAAGCCAGCCGTAACAACTTTATACGGGAAAGTGCAACGGCGTGAAATTCCGTTTTCAAGAAAGGGCAAGCGGTTAGCATTTCTCAAAAGTGAGATTGATTTGTGGCTGCAAAGTGGCCGCGTGAAAACCAGTGCCGAATTAGAAACACAGGCTGAACACTATTTATCTAACTCACGTAAGGGAGGGCGTAAGGCAAAATGAACGCCCCTATTTTCCTACTCGCTGCGGTCTGGGTACTGTTTGCGCTTGTTGAACTTGCCGCCAACTTTCCTACTTGTCAAAACGGCATAATTCCACCCACCGACGCACCCCCGGCTACTGATGCCGATGAGGATAGCGACGCGCTACCGTTCGGCCCTACTCCCTCTGATATTTAATAACAAAGAAACGGGCCGGATGCCTGCCAGCAACGGCCCGTCTAAAATCTTATTGCTATGTACCAACAAGAAGACAAAGATATACCTTACGACGTTAATATTAACGGATTTGACCCCGACCAATTCAAACAAAACATTCAGGAAGGAACCGGAAAAGAGCCAAATAATGCCGACCCCAAAGAAAGGGCTAAACAGCAACTATTGATCCCTCTTTTAGAGCGTGAACGATTAGTGGCTGACGCGGCTACAAAACCCGTTGTATTCAGCCCGCCCCTAATAGGCCGCGCTGATACGGGTATCTTTGGACGCGGAACGATTAATATCATTCAGGGGGCTTACGGTAGCCATAAATCAAGATTGGCTGAATTAATAGCCGCTCTGATGCTAACAAATAACCCTAACAATCCGCAATTTTTAGAATTTGAGCGATCAATTACGGAACGCTTTTGCGTCTGCTATATTGATACAGAACGAAACCAGAGCGAGGAACTACCCTTTGCTATTCAGGGCATTAAAATAAAGGCTGGCTACACCTTAGAAGCACAACCTAACGACTTTCGGTTTACTTCTATCAAAGCCGTTGACCGTGTCCGCCGTTTCGATGCTATTGAAGCATTTATAGGCCATGTTCGGCAAAATACGACTCTGCATTTATTTGTACTTATTGACGTGGTTACAGATGCCGTAGGCGACTTTAACGACTCGAAAGAATCCATGCGGCTATATGACTTTATTGGCAACCTCTGCGACCGGCATAACGCCACATTTCTATTAGTTATTCACCAAAACCCCGGCACTGAAAAAGCCAGAGGACATACTGGCACAGAAGCGGCTAACAAAGCCAGCACTGTCCTACAAATTGGCTTTGAGAAAGATACAAGCGGCAATGATACAGACTTGATACGCTTACGTTATCTCAAACTACGTAGGGGCAAACGGCCTGAACCCGTCTATCTGCAATTCTGCAAAGAAAGCAACGGGTTAATATTAGCTGATACTAACCAGATAGCCGCTCATATCAACCACCGTAAGCATAAAGCTGATTCCGAAGATATTGCCGACCGCTTAATTAGTTTGCTTACGGATGGGCCGATGATTAAAGGAGAAGTATTCAAGATACTGGAAAGCGAGTTTGGAGCCAAAAACGCTACTATTCGGGAACGGCTTAGAAGCATCAAAGAGGAACAGCCCGCTATGTATGATGAGGAGGGCCGCGCTGTGCGTTTAGATGAGTTTCGCACAGGCAGAGATCAGTTTTACCAGTTAGCCCCGATTGACTAAAAAGTGTCTGCCAACTGCTAAAGGCCATATAGGGGGTTTGGCAGTTGGCAGACACTTTACAGACTGCCAAAACTAAAACAGCAGACACTTTAACAGTCACTTTAGCAGTCAGCAGTAACTATGTGACTCCAAGCTATGCCGACCTATTTATTAACTCAAGATGTGCTGAATGTGGCCGTAAGTTGCTTTGCCAATTATGACACCCCGGCCAATCCGGTAACGATTAATTTGCTTACGTGGCTTCATTCACCAAAACATCGCGCTAAGATTGAAGCCTTACGGTTAGAGCCGGATAAGAGCAAGCGCGATACGCTGAAAGCAACTTTGCCAGCCATTACCCCAAGTGCGGTTTTTACCTATCGCCAAGAATCCAGTATGGTGGCTGGGAGCCATACCCGATTGATTCAGTTTGATATTGATGCAAAAGATAACCCACGAATCCGTAACTATGCTGACCTGAAAAACCAGCTTTGTAAACTACCCTTTATCGCTTTTTGCGCTTTGTCAGCATCAGGAAAAGGCTATTGGGGTTTGGTTCCTATTGCCCACCAAGAACGGCACAGCCAACACTTTGACGCGCTTAAACGGGTATTTGCTCACTATGGCATTCACATTGACACCAAGCCCCGCAACGTAGCCAGCCTACGCGGTTACTCCTATGATGCCGCTCCCTATATGCCCCAACGGGTTACGGTGTTTGAACTCTGTGATGAACCTAAAAAACCAAAACCGCGCCCGTTTGATCTCAGCACAGATGCCGATACAGACCGGCAACGTGTTGAAGCCTGTATTCAGGAAATCTTGCAACAGAGAACGTATATAGGAGATAGTTATAGTGAATGGTACGCTATCGGTTGTGGGTTGGCTAATACATTTGGAGAAAACGGACGGTATTATTTTCATCTTATTAGCCAGCATTACTCCGGCTATCAACCCACCTCAACAGATAAACAGTTTACGGCTTGTTTGAAAGCGAAATCGAAAGCAACGTTAGGCACGTTCTTTCACCTCTGCCAACAACAGGGCATCGAATGGAAAGAATTGTTACCTTTTTTCCAGCAAGAAAAGCGTGAGCTTACATCTGAACAACCACCTGCTCCGATCTATGTCAAGACTATAGCCGAACAATTAGCCCGGCCCGGTTCAATCCTCAAACCGGACGAAAACCAACTTGAGCGTTTCAAAGTCGAACTATGCAATAGTTACCCGGCTGAATGGAATTCAAACTAATAAGACAAATAATTTGATGTAATTTCTAATAATTACCAAAATCTGTTAGCCTACATCTAATAAATGAATTTTAACTAATAGTTGTATTTGTTCATAATTATTAAACTATTCATTATAGAATCAAGAAATATTATATAATTATCAATCGAATACAATAGTGTATCTTTAGGTATATAGCAACTTATGTTTAATAAATAATCTTTATAAATTATGCAATAAGCTCTACAGTGAAAGTTTGAAGTAAAACTAAGACGTTCAATTTGGCTTTCATACTGCAAAACAACCCCATAATTACCATCTATTATAATTCTTTTAGTTTTTATATTATAAGGATTATTACCATACGTAAAACTCTCTATTTCATCATCATTAAAAATATCATCAGCTAATTTTTCTGCCGGTATATTTTCTATAATTTCTTTATCTATTCCTGATATTTTCGAAATTAAGTGTACTGTGAATGTAACAGTAATATCACCCTTATAGCTCTTTAATAACCAAATTACATTTGGTCTTTGTGCCTCATGTAATGCCCAGCTTATTGGTACTTTTATTTCAAAATTTAATTGCTTTGCTTTCTCAATCTCTTGTGAACTTAATTTCTTTTTGAATCCGCGAAAATATTCTAAAAACGAATTTGACTCAATTTCAGGAATGTTTTGAATAAGTACATCAATTATTGGATGCTGAATATTACCTTCCGTTCTCCTTTCAATCTCGTGTATAAAATCTGTAGCAATATCAAATGTAATTATATTATTATCTATATGTTCATTGACTAATGTTTTAAGGCCATCATTAAAAGTATCCCAATGAGGACCTGATATATTTTTTAATTTGTTGGTAATGTTTGTTAAGGATGCACCAAAAACAGTATTCCACTTTAATTGAGATAAAATAGCACTTTTTTTTAATAAAGGGAATAGTGTTTTTATTTTCTCAACAGATTCTTTTTGCCCTACACAGAAACTATATGTACTTATTAGTTTTTTAACATCTGTATCAGTAAGTAAATTATTAATTTTCACAACTTTATTTATTATCACCATTTGCCCAAGCATATCACCAGTATCTTTAATAACTCCCCCCACAGGTTGTTGAGTAACAATACTGCCAGTAGCCTTTGAAACGTAATTTATAATTTCTTGAACAGATAAATATTCTTCCACATTATTAGTAAGAATACTAAATAAAGAGTTTGCAAATGGGCTTCCTTCCCCTTCTTTGCCATCAGATACTGCTTCTACTCGGCCAGATGCTAAATACCACCTTGATTTTAATGAGTCAAGCTTAATATAGTGATTCTTATATTTACTTTCAGATGATCTTGTTTGGTTCAAGAAAGTGCCCGAAAAACAAGAATCTGAAATAAGAAATATATGTTTTGCATTTATATCTTCTATTTTCTCTCTTATTATACTATTGGGAATATAGTCACTCTCTGAATTTTCAGCGTCAGAAGGTATCCAATATCCCCTTTGAGTGAAAGGATTGATTGTGCCGTGTCCAGCATAGTATATAGTTAAATTATCTTCTTCATTCATTAAAATGCTTAAACTGCTAAGGTGCTCAAGAATGTTTTTCCTCGTTGCATTTTTATTATAAATTGGGTCTGATATTAAAACGAAATCGTATTTATTTTTTAATATTTCGATTAATCTCTCACAATCATAAACGGCATTATGTAGATTATGATGATTTTGGTACTCATCAATACCAATAACGAATAAATGATTTTTTCTGCTAATTAAATTGGTGGGCATTATTATAACAATTAGTCTAAAATTTGGATAAACGCGTGTTGCTTGTGAGAACTTTTAATTGACTCAGTGATTATAATTAATCACCGCTTAGCCCTCCACTATTGCTATTTCCTCATCTGTCAACCCATATAGCGCGTAAACCAGCCGGTCTATCTCTGCTTCCAATACTGATGTATCGGCGGTTGGGTTAGCAGCTTTAGAGGTTAGAATTTGATTAATTATATCTATGAAAAACTTTTGTTCATCTGCATTAATGACTTTTATAGGTAGTTGGCGAAACTCCTCAACTCTAATTTTAGGGAATAAATCGTCAAACTCGTTTTTTTCTAAGCGAAAAGACCATGCTAATAATTTTGATACTAATTGAGCTACAATAAATTCAATAGCAACGGATGAATTATTTTTAGGCAACGCTATATACAAACTTCTATCTATAATTATATCTTCCTCAACAAGAGTCGTAATAAATCTTTGATTGCCAAGTATCTCTCTAAAAACTATTCTTTTACCTGTAAAAAATTTAGGTTCTCTTGGAGCCGCTAACCAGGGGCCGTAACTAATGTAGTATTTGCTATCCCATTTATGTTGTAATACCCCTACATGCCTTCCTCTTATTTCAGGAACAAATGTTTCATCTTTACGATACGTAGCATGATAGGCTTTACTTTTAATAATTTCTTGAGATTGACCTCGATAGGAATCATAAGGATTTACACCCCGCGTTACTTCAAATAGCTCATTCAGCTTTCTTGATTGAGACCTAATTTTTTGCAAAATAGTTCGACTTTGGTCGTTAACTTCTAAATCAAAAATATAGCCTGAATTAGTCAAAAATCTGCTTTGTTGTAAATCATTTCGATTTTGAACTTCATTACCTAAAAACCCCCAAACTTTTATTGCAGATTCTTTATTTGATTTGAAGGCAGTAAATATTAATGTATCTACTGAAGCTTCTTCAAAAGCATTAGATATGTTAGGATTGATAGAAACAATACATAAATTATCAAGTATGAATTTTCGGCACTCTGACATCATCATGTTTTTTAACCATGAATTAGGTGTTATATAGCTAACTATTCCTAACTCATGGAGTAAATTAGTTGCTTTCTCCATGAACATTACATACAATTCAAGTTGATACTGTGCCGTTTTATAGGCCGTCCTATAATAATTTTTTTCAGATGATAATAAATTTCCAGTTAGATACGGGGGATTACCTATAATAGCGTCAAAGCCTATAAAATCCCCCTTATCATTCAGTACTTCAGGAAATTCAAACCGCCATTCAAATGAGCCGCGATATAGGGCGTTATTCTCTATATCGCTAATTTCGGTTTCTGTCTGCTCAATCAGTTTATCGTACCGCTTCTTTTCAAATTCAATCAGTTTTGGGTCTTTAACCGTATCGAAAATACTAAGTTCGCTGTCTAACAAAATGCGTTCGCCCCGTAGTTTAGCCAGCTTTTTTCGGCGTGGATCACGATTAATAACCGTTTCGCGGAACTGGCTTTTTATCTCATTAATGAAGCGTTGTAGTTCGGTTTTGGCTTCTTTATTAGGAGCATTCTTGTAAGCGGCTACCGCGTTTTTGTAGCTCTGTAGAGTGAACTTCTGCTTTTTGAATACGTCGCTGAGGTCTTCCGTTAAACTAAATTTGCTTAACAGGCTATTTCCCTGTTTAATGTTAATATCAATATTAGGTAGGGTTTCCAGTTCGGCAAAGCCGGATTCATCGGTATAGTAGGCATTCTTCAGCAACTCAATCCAGAGCCGTAAGCGGCAAATCTTTACTGAGTTGGGGTTAATGTCCACGCCAAACAGACAGTTTTCGATAATGGTCTGCTTTTCGTGGAATAAAGTTTTTTGTACCCGTTGGCGTTCGGGTGTTGGCTTACCCGTTGCTTGCAGCAAATACTGAAACGGCGTTTCGTCCTCATCCTGTACAATCAATTCATCATTCAGGATGTTTACCATATACTCTTTCAACCGTTTGCCAGTCTCATCCTGCAACACGCCTAAGTCTGACTTTACAGCAATCAGTTCATTTAAGGCCGATACCAGAAAATGCCCCGACCCTACGGCGGGGTCACAGATTCGGATTTCGTTGATGAGGGCGTTTGCTTCTACCCGGTTAAGGTCTTTATTTTCTAAAGCTACAAAATCGGCACAGTCCCACCCTTTGGCATCGTTGAACTTCTGTACAACGGCTTTACGAATGGTTTCACGGCACATATATTCCGTAATGAAACCCGGCGTATAGAATGACCCATCTTTATAGCCATTGATCTTTTCGAAGATTAACCCTAACACACTGGCATTAATGAGCGTTCGGTTTTTCTCCTGTATGGTTTCCCTGCTTTCGGATGCAAAATCATAGGCATCTAAAAAGGCGAATAGATACGATAGTGTACTAATCTCTTTGGTGTTTCGGTAGGCGGGATTATCGCTTAGGACGCTGTTACGGAGTAGGGGCAACGTCAGGCCATTATCTAACTGATTGACACCAATACTATCCTGTTCTAACTCGGTAGGCTCAAACAGCGAACTATTCAGGTAAGGAACCCGGCCAAACTTGGTTTGAATGGATGCTTGCCGTTCGGACGGTTTGCGGGCCAACACCCGAAAGAATAGTTTATTAAGTTCGTCAAAGTCAGGTATCGTTTCCCGGTTCAGAAAAGTATAGTCCTTATTACCACTATGGTATTTAACCAACTGCGATTCTAACAGCTTTAGAAACAAAATCCGGTTAATCCACGTAATACACAACTCCAACGCTACGCTAAATAGTTGGTCGTCAGTTGTTGCACCGTACTGGCTACGGTCGTGTAACTGGTAAAACTTGCCGGATGAATCCAGTTCAATAATTGCGTTTTCGAGTAGCGACCCCTCATCCCGCTTGCCCGCTTCTTTGCGCCGAATCACTTTCTTACCCTCCTCTTTAACTTCTTCCAAACCGATCAGGTGTAAGAGTTCAGAATAGAATTTAGGGTTAAGCCGGTTGCTATCAGTAGCTGTTGGCAGTTTAAACAGGTGCGTAGGAGACAACACCTTGTAAAGCGGCAAAAGGGCTTTGTCGTTTTCGGTATCAGCGTCAGTAACAATCGTTTGAAAAGCCCGTAGGTCGAAATAGGTAAAAGTTATTTCCTCATCTAAAGCCGCCAAAAACGGTTTGGCAATCTCAGTATAGAACAGGTCGTTATTGGTGCTTACTTTCTGCTTGGTTGCCCAGGCTTTATACTCTTTCATCAAATGAGCATCCCGAAAGAAAAGCCGATCAATCAGGGCCGCGTCAAAGATGAACCATTCGTAAATGTTGGTAATGACACAGTACCGAATATCGCTGTTTTGCGCGTCTAAGCGTTCGCGGAAATAGTACAGCAGCAGTTCATGAAAGGCTTTGGTATTGAGGTTTTGTCGGGTTATCATTTCCCCCTTATTGGCCGGTCGCTTTACCTCAAATAGCACCCCGGCGGGCGTACTGGCATCTTTGCCCGAATGAATAACAAAATCCGTTCTCCCCTTTTGAGCTACTAAATAGGCATCTTTATAATAAACTTCATTCAGAAAGTTCATTAAGTGACTCTTTACGTTTTCCTCACTTTCCCGCTCATTAATTAGGCTCAGTAGTTTGGTAAAGTTGGTTTTGAATCGGTCGATCTGTTCACGGTTGCCCGATTGTAAACGATACGCTTTTTCAAGGGATTCGGTAGGATTTAAAGCTTTCAGGAGCATTCGTATTTGTGCCTTTTTTTGTATCTTTAAGAACAGCAAGTAACGCACTGTTTTACGATCTAACAAATGAAACAGCGTAAATACATTAAGCGGTCGTATTCTAAAATAGAATCAAAATAGAGCTATGCCATTCGAGAAAGGACGACCAAAGACCGGAGGACGCAAAACCGGAACAGCGAATAAAGCCATAACTGAATTACGCCAACAGTTACAGGCAGTCGTTCAAACGACCTTAAATGAGTTACCCGAAACGTTGGCCGCAATGGAACCCACCGACCGGGCTAAACTGCTAACGGCCTTACTGCCTTATGTGATGCCCAAACTAAATAGCGTTGAACTCCGAGCCGAACAAAAAGAGGATGAGCCAAAGAAAGGTTTACCCGACTGGTTAGGAGTAGCCAGACAAAAGGAAAGTAGCTATTTCAACAAAAACTAACCAGCAACCATGCCATTCGAGAAAGGACGCGAAAAAACGGGGGGTCGTAAATCAGGCAGCACTAACCGAACCAGTACCAACATAAAAGGTAAGATTGCCGATTTAATAGATCAGCAGTTCGACGCGATCACAGCCGACCTTGAGCTATTAGAGCCGAAAGAACGGGTAACGGCCTATCTGAAATTCTTGGAGTACGTACTACCCAAACAGCGTGAACAGAAGATAGACCTTTCTACGCTGAGTGATGAGCAGATAGACGACTTATTAGATAAGGCAATGGCTAAACTGGATTAGGTATGCGAGTAAAGGGCTTAAACCGAACCCGAAAGGTAAACATCTTATCCAAGCTATTCGCAGGGGAAACCGCCCCGTTAGTCAGCATAAGCCGGAACCGTAGTACTGATTATTCCACATGGACAGATGAGGAAATAGACGCTGAATATGAGCGGTTGCGGCAACGGGAATATCGAGAAACGGGCGTATTGCCGCCCCCTATGCCTGACTTTGCAGCGATGAGCGATGAGGAATTACGTAACTATAAAGATGGACTTTTAAACGTGAGTCATTAAATGTTTTTGAATCGAACGGCAAAAATTAACCTGCTTACTTCTTTGTTGGCAGGTAAGGCTACAGCTAAACAGGTTGCAGATATACGCCAAAGTCAAGAGCCAATCTACCTGACGCTAAATCTTGGAGACGACGAAGACCCTTTTGAGCAAGACCCCGACGAACCAACTTTTCATATTGACGTGTATGCAGACGGTACAACTAAAAGCTATGACCGTTACCCGAACGGACGAATTGAATACCGTACTAATTGACTATGAAAAGAGCCGATAAGATTGCCTTATTGACCCAGGCGTTAGCGGGCAAAGTTGCCAAACTGCATGAGTTGAAACAAGCGCAACCCCAGAAGGTGTTTTTGTTTGTTGTGGACGATTATCCCAAAGACTGGTTTGGAAACCTCAAAAGTGACGACACGCCTGTTAAGGTGACGCGTCATTTACAAAATGGAACTGAGGTAATCGAATACCTAACCTACGCTCAGATGCTAACTAAATCGAAAGGCGCAATACTGACTCTTATACCTGACAACCATAGGCGCTCTGGCGGTTGAATGGTACAAAATGTTAGTTTGAAATTTTATGATACTGGAAAAATTATATTTTGAGTAATGTCTAATGGTGTAGAGGGAAAGCAAACAAGATTAGACATTTGTAAAAAGTTGTAATCATTTGATTAAAAGTTTCCTTCTCAATTGAGTACATGAATGTTTCAGAAAAGTGAAACGTATTACCAATTGGTAATAATTATACATCTTTTAATACGTAAGTTATCTCTTTTTCAAACATTTTTTTACCCGTAAAACTTCATACCTACTGATAATCAGCAGCTAACTATAGTATACGAAGTAAACATCTGTTAGATTTTTTTATCTTTTGTTATAACAAACGTTATATATTTTTCAAGCAAATGGTATTCTGAAGGTGTTTTAAACGGAATAATATGCCTTATAGAGTTTGAAATGCATCTTTTAAGATGCATGCTGTATTCAGAAATATTTCCTTTTAGAATCATTTGATTACATCTAAATGCAATAACTATTTTGACACCGTAAAACAGATGTTGTATATTTGTCCATCAAGTGATTGATTTATTACGTTTTCAGTATTAGACTTTTATTGAAATAATACAAAAAAGCCCGATACCAAGATGGTATCGGGCAATCGTTAGAAGTGTAGCAGGTCAAGGATTTTGACGACCAAATCAATTCCACCCTTGATTGCTACCTCTACGCTGATCAGTAGTCCAACTACTTCAGCAGCTCGGCGCAACGGGTCTAACGGCTCGTTGCGCTTTTGCTTTCGCTTCAGCATATTCAAAGGTCTGACGAAAAAAGCCCTATGTCAACCTTTGTCAAAAAATAAACCTTCTATATTAACGGGGGCTGGTTTATTTTTTTATTTCAGATGGAATCATTGCTTGTTACTTTGGTGCAAAAGTTGCAGAATTAGCATTTCTTGACCAATTAGCGAATTTTGTACACTATTTGTACCTTATATGAAAATTTATACAGTTAATTGATTGATTACCAAATATTTAAAATATTATATTACATTCTGTATTGGAAAGTAACCGTGATGAACAAGCATTTACTGTCATATCAATAAACTGTCTTAGCCCCCCTATTGGTTAGACAGCTTTTCTGAAAAAGTTGGAGCGTACATCACCTCCGTTTCCTCCCATTTTTGCTCAGGGGGGACAAAACTAATCGAGCGGTGAAGCCATGATGCGGGGCCGCCCGGCGGTGGTAAGGCAAAAAATAACGCCCTAACAGTGCGTTGGC
>JAESFU010000114.1_pt1 | contig 125980 bp, 102 predicted proteins | sample 9269461 | NCBI WGS metagenome assembly JAESFU01 (sample SAMN14502556, study PRJNA617107) | algae metagenome | isolation source: Stenomitos rutilans HA7619-LM2 and co-occurring heterotrophs from cave walls | place: USA: Waikapalae cave, Hawaii | collected 2009-07-28
GTCGTGATGGGCGGATCATCTGCTGCCGCCTCCCCCACTGCTGTTGCGGCCGCCACCTGCAGGCGTGCTTGCAGGACGCTGCGGCGTCGTGCTCGGCGATGCACCGGAGCTTTCGAGGAGCCTTCTACGGCCTTCCTCAGTGCTCATCAGGTGTTCCATCGCGTCGGGGTTGCGGAAGATCTGCGCGGAGTCGTACATCCGCGAGATCTCTGCATGCGGCACGCTCCCGCCGCTCGAAGCACCGCCGCCCGACTCAGGCGCGAGCCACACACGCAGCTTCACGACCTTGAGCTTGCTGAAGTTCTGCGGCGTTCGACCCTCAACCAGGGTCGTGGGAAGCTTTGCAGGGACAAACGAGAGCTGGGATTCGTCCTTGGTCCAGCGGTAGTAATCGTCGCCGTAGCCGACCGGTGCGGACGAATCGGGCATGCCACCCGGATCATCGAGGAACTGAAGGATCAGGCGGTTGGCAATCTCAAGTGCGGCGAGCGTGCGCTGCTCGTGCCTCTGGCGTGCGAGCATGAAGTTGGCCGCGCCCAGGAGCGTTGCGGCGAGAATGCCCAGCAAGGTCATCGCGAACACGATCTCCAGGAAGGTCATTCCCGGTGCGGATCGTGGGTTGCGATGCCTGCTTCGATGCATGGTTCCACCATCAAGAACGCGCGGCCTGAAGTGACTGATTACCTGTCGATGTTCCAGACGTCGATGTCGTCGGGCGTCTGGAACTTGATGTCAGGACCTGCAGAGAGGAGTTCATACGGGCGACCGTTCAGGCCGGGGTTGGCGTAGTAGAGCGGCTGCTCGAAACCGTCCTTGATCGCCTTGTTGTCCATGATGCCTGCAGTGATCAGCGTCTGAAGATCAGGCGGGAAGCTCGAGTGATCGACGTGATAAGTCTGGAGCATGTTCTTGATCGTCGCGAGCGTCGTCTTGGTCGCCTTGACCTTGCCCTTGACGCCCATGCCCATGACGTTGTACGCAGCGACCGCCATCAGGACGCCCAGAAGTGCGAGCACAAGGCTGAGTTCAAGGAGCGAAAAGCCCCGCCGCATCTTCCGACCATTCATCCGCTTCATCGTCAGACTCCTTCGATCCTGGAGGTGTTCGCGAGGAACCCTGCAGGTGCATTTTCAGTTCTTGATTCCACCACCGACTTCAACATCAACTTCAACACCGTGCGCCACCACGACGCTCGGGCCGATCAGGTCTTGCTCACTGGACCGCGGACGATGCGATCTTCATGAGCGGGATCATCACCGAGAGCAGCAATGAGCCGATCATGAGGAACATGATGAGGATCAGGATCGGTTCGAGCGCTGCAAGCAATCTGCTCGAACGACGATCGACTTCTTCAACCATGTCCTGCGCGAGCGTGTCAAACGCGGACTGGAGATCGCCTGAACGCTCCGCGGCGATCATCAGACGCCGCGTCGCGATCGGGAACGCTTCCACGTCCTGGATCAGGTTCTTGAGAATCCCGCCCTCGACCAGTCGCGTCCGAAGCCTCACAAGCTGGCCACGAAGCTCAGGATGGTTCACTGCACCGACCGCAACGCCCAGCGCATCTGCCAGCGTCACGCCGCTGCGCGACATCGCGGCCATCACGGTGAAGAACCGCGTGGTTTCCTGCGCGAGCACAAGCCCCTTCACCAGCGGCAGCCGACGCAGGACTCCAAGGAGAAGTCCAAGGAGGGTCGTCCGGATCAGGAACGCCCCGACACCCACTGCAAGCGCGCCCAGGAACAGGATCAGCGCGTTCTCGCGGATGAAATCGCCGGTCTTCCAGAGGAACACCGTGATTCCAGGGAGCTCTGCATTGGGATTGCTCGCCAGCGCAGAGGCGATCTTGGGAACGATCACCGAGATCATCAGGAGCGAGACTGCAAGGCTGATCGAAAGAACGATCGCGGGGTAGATCAGGAGCGTGACTGCCTTGCCGGTAATCGCAAGCTGCCGCCTGACCGTGATCGAGAGCTGCTTTGCTGCACCCGCAAGGTCACCAGTGCGTTCTGCAGCTCGATAGACGGCGATCGTGACCGGATCGAAGCTCTCCATCGCCTGGCACGCATCCGAGAACGATGCACCGGAGGCGACGAGCTCACGCATGCGATCAACGCGGGGCCGGATGGTCGGCGAGACCGAGGTCGAAGTGACTTCCAGCGCCTCAACCAGCGGAACGCCTCGCGAAAGAAGCTGTGCGAGGACGAAGTGGATCTCTGCTTGGTCCTTGAGCCCGATGTCGGATTCGCCGCCCACCCATGCAGGCATCGGCCAAGTCTTGAGCGGGACGAGACGCTCGGTCCTGAGTGCCTGGACGAGCTGGCGAGAGTCCTTGGCACGCCGAATCCCAAACCGCCGCCCACCTGCAGTGGTCGAGGCCATGAACAGGAACGTCCGAGGGCCTGAGGGTTTGCGACCGCCCGACCGTGCAGCGAGTGCAGAGGGTCGCTTGGAGCTGGACCTGGGGTTGGATCGGGCAAGTGCCATGACAGAGGTGGGGAGTGATCGCGAAGTTTGTTTGCAGAATGTTTGGTCGCTAAAAGACAGAACGAGCCGGGCAAGAGTGTATCGTCCGATCACCTTCATCCCGAGGAATGTCGCCCTTTGGCTGGCATGTACAAAGGGCACGGGAACATCGCCATGCAGGACACCATTCTTTCGGTGGCCGGCACGTTCTCGTTCGCCTGGACTGTCGTTGGAACCCGGTCAGACGGACCCAGCAGGGGTCTTGGGCGGGGTACCTGGCGATTCCCCGAAAAGCCCGGTGCCTTCTGAATCCCTCCACGAACCTCGCGGAAGGGGTTTGATACCACCATCACAGGCGGGCACAATTCCCTCCCGCACCTGAGCGACCTGGGAGGCCCGACTTATGAGCACACACTCCACGTCAGCCCGGAAACCCGTTGAAGTTTCCGTGAACCTCCCGGAACAAGGTGGGGAAGCATCGAGCCGTTCGTCCGCCGATTCCTCTCACGCGAGTTCAAGATCCACCATGCGAGCACTGATCAAGCACCACGCCGGGCCGGAACTGCAGTTCGTTTCCAACCGTCCCAAGCCTGCACCAGGCCCGCGTGACGTCCTGATCCGCGTGAAGAAGGCAGGTATCTGCGGAACCGATCGCCACATCTGGGAATGGGACGCGTGGGCTGCAGGTCGCATCCCGGTCGGCATTGTCACCGGCCACGAGTTTGTCGGCATCATCGAGGAAGTCGGCTCTGCAGTGACCAAGTACAAGCCGGGCCTCCGCGTCTCTGCAGAGGGCCACATCACTGAGTGGAAGGATTACAACAGCAGGACGGGCAACGCGCACATCGCCAGCGACACCCGCATCGTCGGCATCGACCGCGACGGCTGCTTTGGTGAATACGTCGTCGTTCCTGAAGAAAACGTCTGGCCGGTCCACGAATCGATCCCCGACCGCATCGCTGCAGTGCTCGACCCCCTTGGCAACGCAGTGCACACCGTGATGGCGGCAAACGTCAGCGCCAAGACGGTCCTGATCACGGGTACGGGCATCATCGGCCTCATGGCCGTCACCGTCGCCAAGGCTGCAGGCGCAGGCCGAATCTTCGCGACCGACATGGACCCCAAGCGCCGTGCACTGGCCAAAAAGCTCGGCGCGATCGACGCCTTTGATCCGCGCGACCAAGGCTGGATCGAACAGGTCCGCAAGGACTGCAGAGGCGAGGGTGCGGACGTGCTGCTCGAAATGTCCGGTGCAGAACCTGCCCTGACGCAGGGCTTCCAGGCTCTCCGCAACGGCGGCACCGCTGCACTCCTGGGTCTTTTCAAGGGCCCGATCAAGTTCGACATCAATTCGCTCGTGATCTTCAAGGGCTGCACGGTCCTTGGTATCAATGGCAGGAAGATGTTCGAGACGTGGTACCAGATGGAAGAACTGCTCCTCTCCAAGAAGCTCGAACTCGACGACATCGTGACCCACGAATTCCCGCTGGAGGAGTTCAAGAAGGCCCACGAGACGATGATCTCGGGCGAGGGGATCAAAGTTGTGATGAACGTGGGCGGGTAAGCAACCGCTACAGGACACTGGCTTTACTTCTATTCTCAATTTCTCATATTCTGAGAATGAGCAGTGTGCTGCGTGGACCTAGAGCATGATCCGCATCGCCATCCGAATGCTCGTCGGCGATGTCGCCAAGTCATCGGGCGTGATCCTTGGCGTTTTCCTCTGCACGTTCCTCATCACCCATCTTCTCAGCATGTTCGCGGGGCTGATGGAACGCAGCTACGCACTCGTCACTGACATCCCGGACGCGGATATCTGGGTCATGGACCCTGCAGTCGAGTACGTCGACGAGCCTGCACCGCTCCCCACGACCGCGCTTGATCGCGTCAGGAGCGTTGAGGGCGTTGCGTGGGCCTCGCCGCTCTACACCGGTTCGCTCCGTGCACGCTTGCCGAGTGGCGCGTTCCGTTCCGTGCTTGTCATCGGCATCGACGACTCCACGCTCTTTGGTGCACCTGCCAAGATTGTCCAGGGCGATGCACTCGCGCTTCGCTCTGCAGATGCAGTGATTGCAGACCTTGCAGGCTCCCAGACATTTCTTCGCATGCCGATCGAAGAGCCACTGCACGAACCGGGCTGGAACATGCCCGACCTCAACGTGCCGACGCGCCCGCTCAAACTCGGCGACGAACTGCTGGTGAACGATAAACGCACGGTGGTTGTCGGCATCGCGGATCTTGGCACGCGGTTTCTATCCAAACCCATCTTGTACACGACCTACGCGCGTGCACGTTCGCTCGCGCCACGCGAGCGCAACCTCCTCTCGTTCGTGCTCGTCAAAGCAGCGACAGGCGCGGACCCCGCTGAAGTTGCAAAGACCATCGAATCTGCAACAGGTCTCTGTGCACGGACTCGTCCGCAATTCCAGCAGGACACGCACGATTATTACGTCCGTTCGACGGGCATCGTCCAGCGCATCGGCCTGATGGTCGGGATCGGCGCGATCATCGGCATCACCGTCAGTGCACTCTTGCTCTACATGTTTACGCTCGAAAACCTCCCCCACTACGGCACGCTCCTTGCCCTCGGTGCACCGCACCGCACGCTTGTCATCATGATCTGCATCCAGGCAGTGCTCTGTGCAGCGACGGGGTACGGCCTTGGCGTCGGTGGCTCGAGCCTCATGGGTTCGATCATCAAGGGCAGTGCCATGCCCTTCAAGCTCACCTACTGGAACATGATGACGACCGCGGCCACGGTCACGTTTGTCGCGGTGATCTCGTCTGCGTTGAGCGGCCTGCGCGTGCTCAGGCTTGAGGCAGGGATTGTGTTTCGGAGGTAGGCCCCACCTGACTCCTAAGCTCCGTGCCACATTCCGGGCACCGGTCAGTCTTCAACCCTTCAAGCGAGTACGAGCACGACGGGCACCCCTTCCCGATTGGACGCCGCGCACAGCTCCATGCAAGGGTTGTGGAAATCGCTCCGATCGCGAGCAGAATCGCAAACACACCCGGGGGGAGCGTCGTGAGCATCCTCAGTATCAGTACAATCCCGATAAACGCAGAAGCGCACGCGATAACTGTCGCCCAGTGCAGGCGAGATCGATATCGCAACTGCATCGCGACGACCAGCAAGAGCATGCAACTGATGCCAAGCCACATCACACAGTGTGCATAGATACGCCCGTCGCTGCCCACAAACATCGCCTGCGTGGTCATCAGCCACATGCCAATCCAGCAGGGGCTGATCACAATGCACACGCGACCTGCGAGCCTGAAATCGTCCGCGAGCGATTCAACAGGAAGCTCCTCAGGCTCACGCTGTGGCTCACTCATGGTTCGTCTCTCACCCGCTGCCTGACCACATCGCCGTAGTCAAAGGAATCACGTCGACACTAACCCTGCATCCATCAGCGATACCTCGCACTTCCACATTCAGGGCACACCGAGGCCTTCAACCCCTTCAAGTCGTATCCGCACTTCTGGCACGCCTGCGTCGATACCTGCTTATCCGCAAGATACACTGCGGACATCACCAGGATCAACCATGGAATGCTGCCCGCCAGCACACCGAGGAGATCGAGGGTCACGACGCCTGCAAAGCCTGCCGCGATAAGCCAGCACACGATGCATGTCAGTACGTCGCTCCTGTGCGAGCGAGACCCACGCGGCCTAAACATCGCCCTCCAGGCCAGAAACGTGCCGAGCATGCACGCAGCTGCTGGCACGATCGCCAAAGCGCCCATTCCGAACACGATCGAAAGAGCGAGCACGGCTGAATACACCAGCACCAGCAGCAAGATAAACAGCGACACCACGACCCGGAGTGCAATGCGGTGGCGATACACCCAGCTTCCCGATTTCTTTATCGTGATAATCGGCCTTTGCGACGGATGCGTGCATTCACCTGCATTTACGCGTGCCATCAGCTTCCCTTCACTGATGTGCCGCGCCTGTTCAAGTGATTGCCACACTCAGGGCACGTTGTTGCTTCCAGCCCGCGAATGTCGTACTGGCAGTGATTGCATTCGATGGTTACGAACGCGGCCGGGTTGGGCTTGCTCAGCGGAAGGCACGTCGCCGCGACCGTGTGCAAGAACCAGAACAAGAAAACCTCCAGCACAACGCCATGCAGGGGCGTCCCCCTGAAGAGCAGCAGCGATGTGATGGTCAGCGCGTTCCCTGCACTACCCGTGGTCATGATCAACACGGCGAACAGCGCGTTCATCGTACCAGACCTTAATTCACTGACCCAGAAGATCAGCCACCCGACTGCAAACAGCACGCACAAAAGCAACGCGACCGCGCGAACGCAGGTGGCAACAAGCACAACCCCTCTGTCTGTTGAGCCCACCGCACCCTCCACCGATGCACGCGTGCAACCATCACTGAACCGCGACGCCTCGCTGTGCAAAATCAATCTTCATCGCCTTCTTCGCCAGGTACAGCGTCTCTTCCGCCACAGCGTTCGCCTTGTTGATACCGCTGCGGATCACGCTCAGCACCTTCTCTTCACCTGCAGGTGTTTCAAGCTCTGCCCTGCGTTGGCGCATCGGTTCGATCAGCGCGTTGATCGCTGCACCGACCTCGGCCTTGATATGCCCGTCCATCACTTCCTTGCCACTGGCGTAGTCCGCCTTGATCTGTGCTGCACGCTCTTGAGGGAGGAACGCATCGAGGAACTGCGAGAGCGGATTCTCTTCCGGCAGCGGGCTCGTCATCGTCGGGCGGTCGGTCTTGATCGAGTTGACCTTCTTCTGCACGGTCTTGGCATCGTCATAGAGGAAGATCGCGTTGTTGAGCGACTTACTCATCTTGTTCTTGCCGTCGACGCCCATCAGACGCGCGATCCGCCCGAGCTTGGCCTTCGGCACGGGGAACACGCCGCCCGCCTTGTGGTGCTCATCCGCAGGGACGCGGTTGCCCACGCCGCTGTACATCTGGTTGAACTTGAGCGCGACGTCTCTGCACATCTCGATGTGCGCTTCCTGATCTTCACCCACCGGCACAAGATCGGGCCTGAACGCGAGGATGTCCGCACACTGCCCCACTGCATACATCGGGAAGCCAAAGGGGTACGAATCGCCCAGGCCCTTGGTCTCGATCTCGGTCTTGAGCGTCGGGTTGCGCATCACCTTGTTGAAGGGAATGAGCATCGCAAAGAGGAATGTCAGCTCCGCGATCGCGGGAATCTCAGACTGGAGCACAAACGTGCTCTTCTCAGGGTCAAGCCCCACCGCCAGCCAGTCCTTGACGATCCCCAGCGTGTTTGCACGGATGTCTGCAGGCTTTTCAGCCAGCGTCGTAAATGCATGGACGTTGGCGATAAGGAAGTAGCAGTCGTACTCCTCCTGGAGCTTGAGCCGGTTTTCCAATGAGCCCACGTAGTGGCCCAGGTGCAGGCCCGTGTTCGTGGGGGTGTCGCCGGTCAGGATGCGTGGCTTGGTGCTCGACATAGGACGCAAGCGTACGCACGCCTGAACGGACGCAAAATCGCCTGCGTTCCCACGCAACGCAAAACCGCAGCATGTAAGCAAGGTCCGATCACATCACCATCAGCACGTTCGCCGCATTGAACAACGCGTGCATCACGATCGGCACCCCCAGCCGCTTGGTCCTTTCATACGCCACGCCGATCGAGATCGACAAAATCGCGATCACCACCAGCGCGTGACCCGGCATCACCCCGTAGTGCATCGCCGTGAACCCAGCCGACGAAATCACGATCGCGGCCCACGGCTTGCCCGTCAGCCGGAGCATCGCCGACTGCAGCCCCACGCGATACGTGAGCTCTTCATAAATCGGCACCAGCACCACTGCAGCGATCCTGAGGCCCCACGCCCAGGGGTCGTTCCCGCCCTCTGCGATCTTCTTGAGCGTGTCGTGCGCAATCGCCTCAGGTGCGGATCCTGTGATCACGCGCGTCAGCATCACCGCGAGCGTCGAACCCGCGAGGATGATCGGGTACGACACGAGCATGCAGCCAAGCCCGACCCACAGGTCAGACCACTTGAGCGCCACGCCCCCCTGCGGCGCCCCCGCACGAAGCATCCGGATCAGCGCCACGCCCGCCGCGATTCCCGCCAGCGACGACGCTGCAGTCGCAATGACCTGCGCCTTCAAAGGCGGTGGAATCAACGCAGGGACGCCCAGCGACTGGTATGCGATCGCCCCGCAGAACTGCCCGGTCAGAAAAATCAGCCCACCTGCAGCCGCCCACACCCACCACGGGTGCCCCTGGACCTGCCGCAGGCCACAACGCTGAAACGACCCCGGCCGGATCACGTCCGCAAACCACAACAGCACCAGCAGGATCGGCGCACCGACCAGGATCCCGATGCTGAACCAATCCTGTGCGGAGAGTGCCGGGAGCTTCTGTTCCTGCGTGCTGGGCGTCACGCGAATCGTCGTGTCGTCCTGCACCGCGAGCGAATATGCAGGTCCGAGAGCATCTCCCTGCCCTGCCATCGCCACACCCGGCATGGCGGCGGTGAAAAGGAGTGCAACAATCAGGCCGATGACCGGGAATGTCCCCGGGCCGATGCTTCGTACCACGCCCCAGGGGCCTCTTTGCATGTCGTCTGTCAGCGCCACCCTCCGCGAGATCATCGCGCACAAGCAGTCCGAGGTCGCGATCGCCAAGGACCGCATGACCTTCACGGAGCTTGAAGGCCTCGTCGCCCAGGCAGAGCCCCCGCGCAACTTCTTCGCTGCAGTCACCAAGCACAAGGACCCCGGCCACACCAGCGTGATCGCGGAGATCAAAAGGCGCAGCCCATCCGCGGGCCTCATCCGCCCGGAGTACGAAGGGTCTGCGTTCGCGCCTGAATCCATCGCTAAAAAATACGCCGCTGCAGGTGCCGCGGCGATCAGTTGCCTCACTGATGAGCGATTCTTCGGTGGACACCTCACCTTCATCGAGCGCGTCAAGGCCTCGGCCAACATCCCCGTCCTCCGCAAGGACTTCCTCATCGACCCTTGGCAGCTCTGGGAGTCGCGTGCTGCAGGTGCGGACGCAGTGCTCCTCATTGCTGAGTGCCTGAACCAGAGCCTCCTGGTCGACATGCTGATCCTCGCCCAGCAGCTCCAGCTCACGGTCCTTCTTGAAGTTCACGATGTCGAGAGCCTCCTCCGCGTCCGCCCGCACGTCGGGTTCCCACACGCGGGGTACGCACTTCTTGGCATCAACAACCGCGACCTTTCCTCGATGAAGGTCGACCTGAACCACACCATGCGGCTGGTCGACATGGTCGAAGACCGGAGCATCCTCGTCAGCGAATCAGGCATCAAGACCCCCCAGGACCTCGCAAGACTCCGTGAAGTCGGCGTCCGGACGGTCCTGGTTGGCGAGCACCTGATGCGTCAGGACGACCCCGGAGCTGCTTTGAGCACGCTTTTAGGCCCCGCGACCTGATCGCTATTCCAAGCAGATACGATCGGTGGACATGGACCCGATCAACCGATCGCACCACACCCTTCGAACGCCGTGCACGCTCATGGCGGTGCCTGCTCTTGTCCTTGCACTCACTGCAGGCAGTGTGCTCGCGCAGGAAACCCGGGATCCTCCCAGTGGTCCGGCAGAGCACACCAGCAACCCCGGCGGACGGCCCCCCACCATCACCGGTGCAGGCGTCGACGAAGCTGCAGTCACTCGCCTCCGTCAAGCTGCAGACGCGATCGCCCAGGCGCAGACGCTCTCGTTCCGCCTCCACACCGCGGCGACAGGCATGCTCGCCAACGGAACGCCCATCGTTGATTTCGGCATCCGCATGGTCAGGACCGCAAGCACGCCAAACCCGTGGCTGGTCCGGATCGACGGCGAAGGCAAGCGTCGACCCGCAGAAGCGCCGCAGGAAGTCACTGCAACGTTCGACGACATGATCATCACGTGGGTCGACCACGAGGCCAAGCTCCTTCACAGCAAGGCTGCACGGAGCGCTCGCGGCCAGACTTATCAGCTCATCTACGCAGCGCGGATCACCGAGATCATGGGTGCACAGCCCCTGGCTCGCGAACTTTCGCCGATGGAAGCAGTGCTCGAAGCGCCCGTCGAGTTCGACGGTGTGACCTGCGACGTCATCTCGATCAAGACCCGCAGCGGCAACTCCCGCATCCGCTGGTGGATCGGGCAGAATGACAACCTCCCCCGCAAGGTCGAGAAGCTCGTCGAATCCGCCACTGCAGGCGGCTCCTCCACCACCGAGTTCATCCAGATGCGCGCGGGTGAGTCGTTCACCGAGAAAGACCTCGAGGTGCAGCTGCCCGAGGGCTATGCGCGGGGCGAGACCGATTCGCCCCGCGCGATCAACCCGCCGACGCCGCGTCCGCAGCCAAACGCACAAACCCCGCAGCCGATCGATGAGAACACCGAGCCCGTGCCCACGCAGCCGCAGGCACAGGTTCCTGAATCAAGACCCCCTGAACCCCCTGCACGCCTCCCGGTCGAGCTCACGCTCACCGAGAGCGACGGTACCAAGGTCGAACTCGCCAGCATGCGCGGGAAGCCGGTGGTCCTGGTCTTCATGGCAACGTGGAGTCTCCCTTCACGCAATCTCCTGGAAGATGCAGAGCAGCTCAAGGTCTCGATCGGTGAGCAGATCCCGGTCCTCGCGCTTGCAGTGCGCGAGCGATATCCCGAGCAGGTCACGCCCTTTGTCCGTGATCGCAAGGCCTCGCTCCGGATCTTCCCAAGGTCCGACGACGCTGCCAAGGAACTCGGCATCGAGGTTCTCCCTGCAGTCGTGATCCTTGATTCAACTGGCACAGTTGCGCACACGATCCAGGGAATCACCAAGGGCAATTTCGCCGATGTGTGGTCGCACGTCGCGCAGCTCGGCGGCCCGCCTGCTCCGGCGCGTGCAGAGCCGCAAGCAAAGGCCAGTGAAACAGAACCGGCCCCTGAAGGGGCCGGTCGGTAACTGACATGCTTTGTTTGCTAGACACCGCCTGATCAGCGGTTAGATCAGCGGGTCGGACGCGGGGGTTCCTTCTGGTACTCGACGGTCTTGCCCTTGGCGGCCGCCTCGCGCCGGCGCTGCTCTTCGACCTGGTACGCCATGACCGGCGTGATCACCCTCCCGTTCATCTGCGATGAACGGTCGCTGAAACCAACCGAAACCGCTGCATCCATGAACCGGTGCTGCATGACCCAGTCGGGAAGCTTGGCAAGCATCGCACTGACGGTCGCACGCTTCTCTTCGTCGGTCTTGGCGGCGCGGATCGCTTCAAGTTCCGGCTGAATCGCGGCGAACGCGTCTGCAGGGAGCTTTGCATGCTGCACACACTGGTCGATGGTGTTCGCTGCACGCTCGAGCATCCGCCGATAGACATACAGCGGCTCATCGACGCGGATGTAGTACAACTCGCGGCTGATCTGGCGAGTCACCGCGAGCTTTTCTTCAGGCGTCGCGTCGGGCTTGTCCTTGACGGGGCCGGAAATCTCCTTGAGGAGTGCCTCGGTGTAGGCCTGCCCAAGAAGCTGGCACGCACCTGCCTGCACATCCGACAACGCACCCTGGTTGAACATCCACTCGCTCAGGCTGCCCGCTGCACGGAGCTGCTTTTGCGTCCGGTCCGCCCATGCGAGCGTCCTGCGGTCACGCGGGTCGATGTTGTCAAACCCGCCCTGATCCACCTTCATCACAAGGTCCAGATCGTTTACGACCGCAAGCTCGTGCATCATCTGGCGGCGTGCGAAGATCTTCGCCAGATCCTGCCGCTGCTGATCGGAGATCAGCGGATTCATCTCGTACGCGACCCACGGGAGCGGGCGGTCGTAGCGGATGAGCTTGCCGTTTGCATCACGCTTCACGATGACCTGCGCATCAAAGCCCTCGGGCATCTTCAGCGTGCCGTCCTGAAGCTGAAGGCCGATCATCTTCTTCTCTTCCTGCGACTTGGGATCCGCAAAGGGCGAATCCACCTTTGCATCGGGCTGCCTCTCTGCAGGGGGCTGGCCAGCAGGTGCTGGTTCGGTCGCCGGAGGTGCATCGGCCGGAGGTTCGCTCGCGGGCTGCACTGCAGCGCGGATCGTCCCCGCGCAGAGCGTGAGCAGGACCGCCATCACCGCCGTCGTACCACGGCCCTTCTCGATCAAACCTCGCATGGCACACTCCAGAATCAGGTATCCCGAGGTGAGCACCAGTCCGCTGCACGGACCAGATCTGCTCGCCGGAACACGTCCTTGATATGACTCAACCGGCCGGTTCGTTCACCAATGACCCACTGAAATCACGGGTCTGTTTCGATCCATGGCAAACCACCGTCCGAGAGTATCGGCAACCGGCCCACACCGGTCGAGACGGCGCGCAAGGAACCCTTCCGTCCGCCGACATCTCTGACGCGATGCAGAGATCGGTCTCCCATCATTGCGCGTTTGAATACCCAATCAAATTACAAACAAAAAACCGCCCCTGAACTGTCATATCGTCTGCCCCATGACGCACACCGCGACCGCCCAGCCAGACCGTGCAGCACTGGCCCGCTCCATTGCAGATGCCTCCCTCCTCCGCGGCAACTTCACGCTCCGCTCGGGCAGGACGAGCAAGTACTACCTCGACAAGTACCTCTTCTCGACGCGTCCCGAGGTCCTGGGCCCGCTCGCCAGGCTCTTTCAGGAGAAGATCGCGGGCGTTGAGAAGTGCATCGGTGCGCCGATCCAGCGCCTGGCAGGCGCGGAGCTTGGGGGGATCCCCCTCGTGACCGCGACCAGCCTCGCGACCGGCCTCCCTTGCATTTTCATCCGCAACAAGAAGAAGGACTACGGCACCGCCAAGCAGCTCGAAGGTGCACTCTCCACGGGTGAACGTGTTGTCCTCCTCGAAGACGTCGCCACCACCGGCGGCCAGGCGCTCGAAGCAGTCGAAGTCCTTCGCGAACTCGGCGCGTCGGTCGAGTGCATCATCGCGACGATCGACCGCCTCGAAGGTGCACGCGAGAACGTCGAAAAAGCAGGTCTGCGCTTCGAAGCACTCTTCACCAAGCGCGACCTTGGCATCGACGAGTAATCGCTGAGCATCGGCCGTTATTCAGCAGGTTTCACGGGGTCATACCCACCCTGCACAAGCGGATTGCATCGCCCGATCCGCCGCACGGCCATCCATGCGCCGCGAAACGGCCCGTACTCGTACAGCGCGTCGATCGCGTACTGCGAACACGTCGGCACATATCTGCACTGGCGACCGATGAACGGCGACAGCGTGACCTGATAGAGCCGGACCAGGAGCACCAGCGGCATCACGGACCACCGGTACCTCGCGCGCGTGAGTCCGCTTGGACTGACGTGCGGCCGCGTCACGGGCTCTTCTCCGAGACCCTCGTGCGCTTCTTCCACGACTCGTGGGTCTGCTTGGCAAGTTCAACGACTGCAGCCCGAACCCGCTCAAGCCCCGGATCACCCTTGGGCACCTCGTGCGCCCGGATCCCGATCACGATGTCGTAACCAACGTCCGGCATGCCCGGCAGCGCGTGCTGCTCAAGCCGGAACGCTTCGCGGATGAGCCGCTTGAACCGGTTCCTGCGTGGTGCAGATCCAACCTTTTTCGGGATCGAAAGCCCCAGCCGATATCGCCCAAGCGTGTTGGGCTTGGAAGACATCGAAAACGGCGGCCGGTTCTTGCGGACACGGGTCTCGTACACGGCGTCAAACTCCGTGTCGTGCCCCAGCCGCTTGTCCCTGCCAAACCGCAGTGAAGTTGGATCAGTCGGTACACTCATCACCATCTCGCAATCCGGGCCGTCCCGTGCTCGCGACTGCACTATCGTTGCACGTCGATCGATCAAAGGACGGCCCGATCAGGGTGTGCAGAACCAGATGTTCTGATCAGGTCCGTTCAACAGGCCCATTAGAAGGGCGGTCAACAGGGGCGGGTAGCTCAGCGGCCAGAGCGTTCGCTTTACACGCGAAGGGTCCGGGGTTCGAATCCCCGCCTGCCCATTTGTGCGGGACATCTCCCGCGATTCACTGGTCTATGTCTCGGAGGCGGACAGCAGGGCGTGAACGGACTGGACGCACTCTATCTGGTGCTCGGCGGCCTCACCGCACCGATCTGGGCACGCAAGGCCCGGGGCGGATGGCCCGAGCGCTTCGGCAAGATCCAGCCTCTACCCCCACCGCCGCAAGACCGTCCTCGCATCCTCCTCCATGCAGTGTCCGTCGGTGAAACCAACGCCCTCCGGCACCTGGTCCCGCTCCTGACGCCCCACGCACAGGTCGTGATCTCTGCAGGGACCGACACCGGCCTTGCCCGCGCCACCGAGCTCTACAGCGCATCGGCCACCGTTGTGCGCTATCCGCTCGACTTCTCGTGGGCCGTCGATCGCTTCCTGCATGCAGTGAAGCCCGATGCAGTGGGTCTGGTCGAGCTTGAACTCTGGCCCCAGTTCGTCGCTGCATGCTCGCGGCGTTCAATACCGGTCGGGGTCATCAACGGCAGGCTGAGCGCACGCTCGTTCAAGGGCTACCGGCGCATCCGGCCGTTCATCGGCAGGAGCTTCCGGAGGCTCGCGATCGCTGCAGTCCAGGACTCTGCCTACCAGTCGCGGTTCATCGAGATGGGTGTCCCCGCCGACCGGTGCACGGTCACCGGGACCATGAAGTGGGACGCCTCGACCATCGCAGACTCGGTCCCGGGATCTGCAGAACTTGCGCATGAGCTTGGCATCGACCCTTCCAAGCCCCTGATCGTCGCAGGAAGCACCGGCCCGGGCGAAGAAGAGCTTCTGCACAAAGCCTGCCCAACGGATGTCCAGCTCCTTTGTGCGCCGCGGAAGCCCGAGCGGTTCGATGAAGCAGCCAGCGCTCTGCCAGGGTGCGTTCGCAGGTCTCGCAAGCAGCTGGTCCCGGTTGGCTCGACCAATCGGTTCCTCCTGGACACCATCGGGGAGCTTCGCAGGGCGTACGCGCTGGCGAATGTCGTTGTTGTTGGGAGATCGTTCGGGAAGCAGCACGGTTCAGACCCGATCGAACCCATCTCGCTCGGGAAACCAACGGTCATCGGACCTGCCTACGGCGACTTTGAAACCACGGTCCGTGCGTTCCTAGATGCACAGGGCATCGTGACCTGCACGAGCGAGGAACTGGGCAGGGTGCTGTCGCAACTCCTCCGCAACCCGGAAGGTTCATCCGCGCTCGCGGAGCGGGGTCGGGAGTGCATCCGGGGCCAGCAGGGCGCGAGCCAGCGGCACGCAGATCTCCTTCTGAAACTCGGGCAGAACGGTCCGCGGGGCGGCCTTCGACAGGGGATCTGACGGGGAGTTGCCCAAAGGCCCCGAACTTTGTGCATTCTGCCACGCCTTGGTACACTGCCCGGTACGAACCGGTCAGATAGCATGCCTGTCCCGAGAGGGTGGACGTTCGCCGATGGGCGGGTGTCTTGCCCAGGGTGGATTTTTGGCGCGGGCTGGAGAGCGTTCACATCTCTCCCCTGTGCCTAATGGGCACTGTCTGACCAGTGCGTCGCTGCAATCGTGAGAACGTCTCAGACGGGGTATCAGACACACCGGCGGCGTGTCCAAGGGACCGCTGTCCGAATCGATGGTGGAGTGTTATTCATGCTGAATCTGCGCCGGCTGCTCGCATCCAAGTCTCCCTCGCGTCTTGCGGCCTTCGAAGCCCTTGAACAGCGACTGGCAATGTCGGGCATGGTCCAGCCCTGGGCCAGCCTGACTGCAGCGGACCTGGCCGGCCCTGCCGAGCCCGTCGAAGTCCTCAACTGGGGCGGCTTTGATTACCGCGTCGCCAAGGGTTCGTGGATCATCAGCTTCAACGAGCAGACCGGTGGCAGCGATGCAGCCGAGCTCGCTGCACGCCAGGTCGCGACGACGCTGGGCGTGAACGTCACCGACGTCCGCGCGGTCGGCCGCTACTGGGCTGCGTTCGAAACGAACGCAGCGCTCACCTCGGCCCAGATTCTCCGTGCCATGCCCAACCTCCCGGGTGTGAAGCGGATCGAACCCAACCGCATGGTCGAGACGACGCGCGTTCCCAACGATCCGCGTTACTCTGAGCAGTACCACCACGACAACACCGGTACGTTCCTGGGCTTCCTGGGCAAGCTCGACGCGGACATGGACTCGACCGAGGCGTGGGATGTCACGATCGGCACGCGCCAGCAGGTCGTCGCGGTCATTGATACCGGCGTCCAGATCACGCACCCTGACCTTGCCGCGAACATCTATGTCAACCCCGGCGAGATTCCCGGCAACGGCATCGACGACGACGGCAACGGGTTTGTCGACGACGTGAACGGCTGGGACTTTGCATCCAACGACAACAACCCCAACGACATCGAAGGCCACGGCACGCACGTCGCGGGCATCATCGGCGCGGTCGGCAACAACGGCATCGGCATCGCGGGCGTGAACTGGAACGTCTCGATCCTCCCGGTCCGCGTCCTGGCCCCGTCGGGGGGAACGATCGAGGCCATCGTCGGCGGCATCGATTACGTGACGATGCTCCGCGAGAACGGCGTGCCGATCGCTGCAGCCAACGCGAGCTACGGCGGCCCGGGCTCGCGCTTCTACGAAGATGTCGAGAACGGCTTTGACGCAGAACGCGACGCCATCGTCCGCTTCATCCAGGAAGGCGGAACGTTTGTCGCTGCTGCAGGCAACGATTCCGCGGACAACGACGACGACATCACCTCGTTCCCCGCTTCGTACAAGATTCCCGGCCTCATCTCGGTCGCATCGACCGACTGGGACGACCGGATGTCGGGCTTCTCGAACTACGGCGCGGAGACCGTCGACCTGGGCGCTCCTGGCGACGAGATCCTGTCCACGGTTCCCACCGACTCGTACGCCTACATGGGCGGAACGAGCATGGCTTCTCCGCAGGTCGCTGGCGCTGTCGCGCTCCTCCGCGCGGTCAAGCCCACCGCCTCTGCAGTCGAAATCCGCCAGACGCTCCTCGACAGCGTCGACCCGATCGCGGACCTCCAGGGCAAGACCGTCTCGGGCGGCCGCCTGAACATCGCCCGTGCACTTGAGATCATCGGCCTCACCGGCCCGGTCGTCCGCACCGTCCTCCCCGGCCCCGTGACGGGCCAGGTCGACCCCGCGACCAACACCGCGCTCCGCACGCTGACGATCAAGTTCAACCGCGCGATCGATCCCACGAAGATCTCGACCTCGGTCGTCGAGGTCCGCCGCGACGGCAACGACAACACCTTCGGCACGGGCGACGACGCGCTCATCACCGTCACCAATGTCGCGATCTCCCAGAGCGACCCGCGCGAGATGACAATCTCGCTGAACGTCAACATCCTTCCCGGCCAGCGCCTGGCGATCGATCGCTACCGCCTGACGCTCCGTGCGGACGCAGGCGCGGGCGAAGGCATCTTCGACACCGACGGCAACTTCCTCAACGGCAACTCGGTCGCGGGCACCAATGAAGAGTTCTTCTTCAATGTCGTGCCTGTCAGCGGCACGTACGAGATCAACGACACGATGGCGCTCGCAACGCCGGTCGACTTTGCTGCATCGGGCCAGGCACGCTTCACGGGCGTGACGATGGGTGACGGCATCTACGCAGGGCTCGACGTCGACATCTTCAAGCTGAACCTCGCTCGCGGCGGCCAGATCACCGCCGAGATCACCGCCAAGCGCCGCGCTACGGGCAGCAACCTCGACTCGTACCTCCGCCTCTTTGACGCCAACGGCAACCAGATCGCGGCCAACGACCAGTTCTTCGGCCAGGATTCGTTCATCGATTACTACGTCTCGACCGGCGGCACGTATTACGTCGCGGTGTCGGGCTACGGCAACTCGACGTACAACCCCGGCGCCGCTGCAAGCGGCAACGCGCAGTCGACTGGCCTCTACGACCTCACCGTCACCGCGACGCTCAACTCCGACGACACCGTCTCGGGCCAGACCGAGTTCACCGAGCCGATGCGCATCCCTGCAAACGGCACGCAGGGCGTGATCGAGTCGACGATCAACATCACCGACGCCCGCCAGATCATCGATGCGAACGTGCAGGTTCGTCTCCGTCACTCGTTCGTGAGCGATCTTCGCGTCTCACTGATCTCGCCCTCGGGCACGGTCGTGACGCTCTCGAACCGCCGCGGCGGTTCGGGCCAGGACATGACGCCCACGCTCTTTGACGACGAAGCACCGCAGACGATCGCGTCGGCCTCGGCGCCCTTTGCAGGAACCTTCAGCCCCGACACGCCCCTTGGCGCGATCGACGGCCAGGCCGCGACGGGCACGTGGCGCCTTCGCATCGAGGATCTCTCTGCAGGTGGCTCGGGCTTCCTCGACGGCTGGCGTCTTGATCTCCGCGTCGAGAACGACATCTTCGGCGACTTTGAGCCCAACGACACGATCCCCAACGCTCGCGACCTCGCGCAGATCAGCAACAACGGCTACGGCGCGACGACGATCAACGCGTTCATGGGCGACGGCGGTTTCGGCCTCCTTGACCGCGACATCTTCAAGTTCAAGGCCAACGCAGGCTCGTCGCTCACGACGCAGGCCATCGGCGGCTCTGCGACCGCGATCCGCCTCTTCAACGCCCAGGGTCAGCAGCTGATCCTCGCGGTTGATTCGAACACGTCGCTTTCCCGCATCGAGAACTTCGTGTTCAACGACGCGGGGTACTACTACATCGCGGTCTCGAGCGCGGACAACGTCGCGTACAACCCCTTCGATGTCTCGAGCGGCGTCCCCTCGACCGACACCGGCAACTACTCGCTCTCGGTGAGCGTGGTCGACGGCGTCAGCGACGGTGCAATTCTTCTGTCGGGCAACAGCCTCCAGATCGGTTCGAACGGGCTTGGCTTCATGGCTGTCAGCGGCGACACGCCCACGGGCCTTCGCTACAACAACATCGAGTTCCTCGGCGGCTTCTCGTCGTCCAAGACGTTCTTCGGAGCGTCCGCGGACGGTTCTGTCTTCAAGAACAGCTTGACGAACGCGATGAACGACGTGTCGAGCCAGATCAGCTTCTCGATGACCGACGAGAGCGACACCTACAACCGCCGCACGGTCGCCCAGGCACTCTTCAACGGCAACCTCAAGATCGAGCGTTCGTTCTCATTTGGCATCTCTGACAACTTCGTCGCGATCGACGTCCAGCTCACGAACGTGGGTTCGACCGCGATCGGCTCGCTCTCGTGGATGGAAGGCTTCAACCCCGAGATGGGCATGAACCTCGATCCTTCGACCCCGAACACCGAGAACGATCTCGATGCCTCGGGCAGAATGGCAACCGCGAGCTTCTTCAACAACACCTTCCTCCAGGGACTCACGATCGGCCTTGCAGCACCCTCTGACGACACGCGTGCATCGGCCCGCATCCTCTCCAACGGCGTCGCGGAAAGCCTCCGCGATTCCGACGGTCTCCTGGGCCTCACGCAGGTCGATCCCGACGGAACCTCGAGCGATTCGTACATGACGCTCGCGTACAACCTCGGCACGGTTGCCGCGGGCGGATCCGTCCAGATGCGTTACTTCATCTTCCTGGGTGATACGCAGGCGTCGGTTGACTCGCTCTACAGCGCGGTCAACAACGGGACGGGCACCGGCCACCTCACCGCCAGTGCAGACTCGCCCGCGACCGAACTCCTCGAGGACGGCTCGAACGTTCCGCAGCTCCCCTACCGCTATTACTTCCCCGAAGGCTTCGCGACGCCCAATACCAACACCTTCATCCCGATTCTCAACCTCAGCGACCAGAACGCACGCGTCGTCGTCGTCGCCCGCTACGAGTCTGGCGTCCGCGACCAGCTCCTGGCCGACTTCAACGGCGCTGGGAAGATCGCGGCCAACTCACGCAGCGGTATCACGATCACCAACCCGCAGCTCTTTGCGGCGGGCGAGCAGCTCGTCCGCCCGTACGAGGGCTACGCGGTCGAGATCCGCTCGGACCGCCCGATCGCCCCGACGTTCAGCCACTACGACACCAACCTGACGACGACCGCTGCATCGATCGGTGAGTCGTTCACGACGCGCATCAGCACGACGTGGACGTTCTCCGAAGTCGTCCGCGGCGGCTCGAACCTCGACTTCCTCCTCTTCCAGAACACGTCTTCCGAGACGACCAAGATCGAATCGACGTTCTACCCGCTCGACGGCGGCGAACCGATCGTCTTCACGCAGACCGTCGAGGGCCATCGCCGCCTGGGCCTCAACCTCGCCGCTGCAGTCGAGATCCCCGAAGGCACCTACGGCGTCAAGGTGACCAGCCAGCAGCCGATCGTCGCGGTCATGAGCCACTACGACACCGCTGCACGCACTGCAGAGGGCGTCAACGGCCTCCCGACCCTCGGTTCGATGATCGGTGCAACCAGCGAGGGCGACCTGGGCCAGGACGCGATCGCAGAACGCTTCAGCATCCTCAACGCCTCTGCACAGAACGCACAGGTGAGCCTGGTCTTCCTGTTCTCCTCGGGCAGCTCGTACCGCGCGGTCGTGACGGTCCCTGCAGAGTCGCAGCGTTCTGTCAACGTCGGCGACCTGGTCGGCTTCCCGGTCGGCGAGGACTACTCGATGCAGTACACCTCAACCGCACCGGTCTCGATGGCGCTCATCGCAAGTGCCTACGGCGACCAGCTCATCAGCAGCGTCACCGACCGTGCCTATCGCTACTGGGGCTTTGGCGAAGGCTTCAAGCCGCGTGACGGCAACCCGCTCGTCACCGAGGCGCTCAGCCTCTACAACCCCAACGCGACCGATACGATCGCGGAAATCGTCCTCCGCTACGACGCCAACCTTGGTACCGAGTCGCTCCGGGTGGTTGTCCCTGCACGCACTGCCTTCAGCCTCAACGTCCACGATCTGGTCACCGGCTCTCGCCGCCTGACCGAAGTCTGGTACGGCATCTCGGTCAAGTCCGCTGCTCCGATCGTCGCGTCGTTCACGCACGCGGACGCGTTCTTCCCTGGTGCCTTCTCGACCCTCGGCACCCCGATCGGCCAGGGCTTCCAGATCTCGTAAGACGATCCAGACCTCCAATCAGCCAAAGGGCCGGCACCTCGCCGGCCCTTTTTCATTGGTACCTTGATGGAGTCGCTGCTTGGGCCCCTGCTGGCAGCCACACCTTTGAAAGCCGTCCTCCTCCACTGCCAATCACCTTTCCGGCGGGGTCGAGGCCCGGCCTAGACTTCCCTCCCGGTCCGCGGCGACCCCGCGACGGCGATTTGGAGTTTGTTCACGATGCTCCTGACCATTGCGATGGCTCTCTGGGCCACGAATCTCCTGATCCTGCTCCTCCTGGCGATCGCCATCCTCCTGATCCTCACGGTGCTGATCCAGCGTCCGCAGGGCGGTGGTCTCAGCGCTGCATTCGGCTCTGCAGGGTCAGGCCAGACTGCATTCGGCACCAAGACCGGTGACGCCCTGACCGTCTTTACGGTCATCATGTTCACGCTCTTTGTCCTCGTGGCGATCGGGCTGAACTTTGCGATGCGTCCTTCCGGTGCACCGGTCCCTGCAGTGATCGAATCCGCCACGCCCGGCACCGAAGAGCCTGCGCCGCAGACCGATCCTGCACTGACGCCTGCACCCTCGCCCGATGTCGCGCCCGGTGAGGGCGTTGAGAACCCCGCACCGGCGTCCAACCCGGGAACCACGCCGGGCACGACTCCGGAATCTGCACCGGGCACGCAGCCCGCAGGTGAGCAGCCTGCTCCTACTCCGGCACCCGCGACCGAGCCGACGCCTGAGCAGCCCCAGACGCCGCCTGCAGATCCTTCCAACGCTCCCAAGTAAGATGCGGCCGTGCGAGTGAAAGGGTGGCGACCACCCTCTGCACGGTGCGTGCGTTTTCATCCCCCGGTCAAACTGGGTGTACACTGGACCAATGCCGCGTTCTGGCGGCGGGTGCACATTGCATTTCGCGGTGTGCCGTGATTGGAGTCCGCATGATCCGAAGCATGACCGGGTTTGGCGAGGCCTCGGCCCAGATCGACGGCGTTCACTACTTCGTCGAGCTCCGTTCTTTGAACAACAAGTACTTCAAGGGCGTCATCCGCCTCTCAGAAGCCTTCCAGAGCCTTGAAGCAGAGCTCGAATCCGTCCTTCGCCAGAAGCTCACGCGCGGCACGATCACCCTCATCGCCACGTGCAACGACTCCTCTGCCTCTGCCGCGTACACGGTCAACCAGGCGGCGCTTGGTCGCTACATCGACCAGCTCAAGTCGATGCCGCAGATCGCGGGCGGTGAGCTCAAGCTCGACATGGCCGCGCTCCTCTCGCTGCCGGGCGTGCTCCAGCCCCCTGCAGACGAGGAAGACCGCCTTCTCCGTGCACGCCAAGCCTTCACGAACGTCCTGACCAAGGCCTGCGATGCGCTGATCGGCATGCGCGAGCGCGAGGGCAAGATGCTCGTCGATGAGCTTCTCCAGCAGCGCCAGTTCATCGAGCAGCGGCTGGCACGCATCCGCGAGCGGTGCCCGACGGTCGTCGCGGATTATGAGCAGCGGCTCAAGTCCCGCATCGAGATGCTCCTCCAGGGCCATGATGCACGGGTCGAAGCAGTGGACCTGATCCGCGAGATCGCGGTGTACGCAGAACGCACCGACATCGCAGAGGAAGTGACCCGCCTGACGGGCCACCTCGATCAGTTCGGCCAGCTCCTGACCGCCAAGGAAGATCGCCCGGTCGGCCGAACCCTGGATTTCCTTGCCCAGGAAATGCTCCGCGAGGCCAACACGATCGCCAGCAAGTCTCCCGATGCGGAAACCTCGCGCCTGATCGTCGAGATCAAGGGTGCGATCGACCGTATCAAGGAACAGGCCCAGAACGTGGAATGATCACCGGTCGCCCGGCCTTTAGTCCCGAACGAAATGCGATTATCGGAACAAGGTGACTTCCCCCCGGTATTGCAGGGGAGGGATATCATCTTGGGTTCATGTTCCGCGCACTGAACGCACCGTGAGATCGCCTTGGGGAAGGCCTTGGGGTACGACATGCATCGCGGCAGGACGAGTTTGAACAAGCTCCACACCCATCGCATCGCATGGATGATGGCGTGCACCGCACTGCCAGTGGTTGCCATTGCTCAGCCGCCTGCACCCGAAGTTCCCGCTCCTGCAGTCAGCGGCATCGCTCCCATGCGTCCGCTCCGTGCAGTGGTCGATGATCTTGGTTCTGCCGACTTTGCAATCCGCTCTGCAGCCAGCCTTGAACTTGGCACGCGCGAGGATGCGACGCTCTTTGCACTCGAAGAACTGCTCCGTGCACAGGACCTTGGCGTTGAGCAACGGGCCATGGTCTCGATGCTCGCCCGCGAACGATTCGCCAAAGAACCCCGCGCAGCATTGGGAGTTCGCTACGCGAGCGTGTGGAACGGCGGCAGGCGCGACACGCCTGCAGTGATCGAGGACACGCTCGAAGGCTTTGATTCGCGCCGCGTGCTCAAATCAAACGACGCACTGGTGAGCTTCGACGGCAACGCAGTCAGTGGTCGCCAGGACATGCGTGCACACATCCTCTCCTACTGCCCGGGCGAAACCGCCAAGCTCGAAGTCGATCGCAACGACAAGGTGATCGAGATCGAAGTGAAGATGGGTGATCAGGTGCAGCTCAATGCACCGAACTTTGATCCCATCAACCAGCAGGGCATCCCCCAGACGCGCGGCTCCGTGGGCGGGATCACCTCAAGCGAGTTTGACTCTGCATGGGCGATCCGCGTGAAGCGGCTTGGCCTCAACGTCGGCGAAGAAGTCGGCGTGGTCGATGCAAAGATCTCCGACGCACGCTGGCGCGAGACGTGGCTGAGCGAAGATGGTTCGGTTGATCCCCGTGCATCATCGCAGCGTGCACAGATCAGCCCCTCAGGCCCTCGCGGCGCGGGCCCTGCTGCGATGCGCGAATTTGTCGACGGCCAGACCGTGCAGGCAGGTCGCTGGGGACGCGGTCGCGACCAGACCCTCCAGGAACGCCAGCTCGCGCAGCTTGAGAACGAAGCAGAAGACCTCCGCTCACGGATCGAAACGCTTCGCGGCAGGCTCCGCGATGGCGCGGACGCTGCAGAGCTGAACCAGCAGCAGATCCTTCAGCGCAATATCGATGTCCAGCGCCTCAAGGAATTCGAAGTCCAGCACGCCCAGCACCTCCAGATCATCGACATGGTCCGGACGCGGGCCAATCAGCTCCGCCGATAAGGCTGGATGAGCTTTGCGGTCAGATCCATCGCGAGCTTGATCTCATCGTGCAGTGAATCGTCCTTGGCAAGGTCCAGCGCACGGACGCACTTGTCGCAGTGATCGTTCAGCTTCGCTGCCTGGCTCTCGGTCTCCAGCGCATCACAGAAATTGTCGTACGTGTCGGCGAGCTTGATGAGCCGGACGTGCCAGTCTGCCTTGGCGAGCCGCGCGTCATACTCCTGCTCCCGCTCAGGCTCGGGAAGCGCCATGTTCTTGGTCAATGCAGAGACCATGTCGGCGACCTGCTTGCCGAACTTCTGCTCGATGTCTTCATAGTCGGTCGTGGTGTCTTCGATGGTGTCGTGCAGCAGCGCAGCGGCGATCACCGCGTCGTCCTTGCATCCAAAGACATGCATGACCGTCATCGCCACGCGAAAAACGTGCGAGACGTAGGGCGTCCTGCCATCGCGGCGAAGCTGGTGGCGGTGCTGACGCGCGGCAAAGGCCGCCGCCTGCTGAAAGAGCGGGAGTCCTTTCGCCTGAAGGGGGCTGCTCATGCACGGACGTTAGGACGCCCGAATCACCCCGTTCAGTGTGACACATTCTGCATCACGTCGTTCAACCGTGGTGCGGACGCGCCACGATCGCAGGAGGGCCGTTCTCGTACGAGAGGTGCACGCCCTTGGGCGCCAGTCCCTGCTCGTCAAAGATCACAAGGTCGTTCACCTTGCCCGGCTTGAGGAGGTGCGTGTGCACGAGGATCCGCTCAGTCTGCCCCTTGCGCAGGAAGTAGCGGCCAAGGTGCGTGCCGTTCACGTAGACCTGACCGGTCGAAAGCCCCGAGAGCTCGACCCGCACCGCGGGGTGGCCCGGAGCGAATTCGAACGTCGACTTCCACCATGCAGGTGCGCCGCCCGCGCCCGACTTTGCAGGCGGAGAGTAGTGCGTCGCGCCTGGCTGCTCCCACTTGGCAAAGGCCCAGTCTGCCTTCGCGGTGATCGATTCGGTCGCCTCTTCAAAGTGGACGATCTCATCGAGCGACTTGAGCGCAGCCTGGATGTCGCCGCCGTACACCTCGTCGAGCGTCTCTGCAAAGAGCGCGATCGAGATCGTGTGGTTGCCCTTGGAGAGCTGCTCTGCGTCGATCAGGACCTGATCGGGATACCCGTACTCGAGCACCTCGATCGGCTTGCCGTCGAGCATGAGAAGTGCACGGCCCATGAAGCCGTGGCCATCCTTCCCGCGCAGCCACATCAGGAGCGAAGCCTTGCTCCGATGCGGGATCGTCCACGTGATGCGCTCGGGGATCGTGGTGTCGCCTTCGCGAACTTCCCACAGCGGCGCACGGAACGCGAGGATGTCGACCGGATCTTCGGTCACGATCTTGGGCTTGCCTGCCTTGAAGGTCTCGACCTCCCATGCGTGGCCATAGATGCCCTTGCGATCGCCCAGCACATCCCCTTCGCTGAATCTGCCAAGATTCGCGGCGAGGAAGACGACTTCCGTCGCGGGCTTCTTCAGGTTCACGGTCAGATGGCGCGTCGTCCCTGCACCGATGCCCAGCGTCTCGATCGGTGAACCATCGACGTACGCAGTGATGCGGTCAGAGGCGTGCGGGAACGCGAGGCGTGCCTTGCGTGCAGACGAAGCCTTGATCGCGATCTTGTACCATCCATAGCCGTACGGCGCGCCAAGGGAGGTGAGATCGCCCGGCCCCTTGATCGTGGCGAACCGCGCGCTGACGCCGCGAACGTAATCCTCAAGCGTGGCCTGCGTCCAGGCAGTCATCGAGACCTTGTCCGCAACTGGCGCGGGCTTGATGACCTCGGGCGTCACGTTCGACACCGTGCCATCAGAACCGATGCGCGTCGCCTGGCGAACGCCGGGGATCGCCAAAGGCTTGCCGTCTGCAGTGAGGCCCGAGACGCCGACATAGACCGCGTCGTCCGCGATGAATGCAGTGTCGATCTGGTCTTCGTTGCAGACAACGACCGAGATGCATTCGTGCTCTTCGATCACGGGCGTCTTGCCCGTCGGGACCATCACCTCGATGCCCGAGCCGTTGATCGACAGCATGCCCTTGGCGCCACCTGGACCAAAGCAGACAAACGCCTTGCCGACCACGCCCAGCGCGCTGAGGTTGCAGTAATCAAGCGATGCACGCCCGCCGAGCGGTGCATCGATGAGGCACCACGTCACTGCCTGGCGTCCCATCGGGACCGGGAGCGTCGAGCCATCCGAGAGCAGGAGCGTCACCGACTGGGGCGAGGGTGCTGCACCGGTCTTGGCAGGGTCTGGTGCAAAGAGGAACACCACGCCGCCTTGCTGGCCGGTCGCGTGAACGACCGAAACATGCGACGACTCGGTTCCACCCTTGCCGGACCTGCTCTTGGCATCGACCTTGGGCGTCGAGGTGTCGAGCGACACAGGCTGGTAGTTCTGATCGAGGCTTGAGAGCACGCGTGCAAAGCGGCTCGAGAAGGTCGCGATGCGACGGATCGCGTGGTATGCAGGGCCTGCTGCACCTGACTCAAGAATCGCGCCGCCGCGCTCGTATGACCTGCCTGCAAAGACTGCAGGGCCCAGCGGCAGACGCCCTGCAAGAAAGCCGTTGGTCGAACCACCTGCAAAGGGCTGGAGGTTGAACTGGCCACCACCTGCAGTGATCTCTGCAAGCCGGCGCTGGAGCGCCCAGGGATCGAGCGGAGCTTCCGTCCCGCCGCGGACAAAGTCGGGGCCGGTTTCCTGGCTGCCGATGTTCTGGATTTCGCCGAGGGGGAAGTCGATCACGATGCGCGGCTGATCAGGACGCACGAACGAGAGCTGCCGGAGTGCAGGGAGCATGTGCTCGGTGCCCGACCAGCAGTCGATCTCGCCTTCAACGTTCTGCCAGAGGCTGTTGGCGTTGATGATCGGGACCGTGATCCCGCCCTCGCGGAGATAGCGGTTGAGTTCACCCAGGTAGCCAAGCGCGATCGTCGGCTGCGAGCAGTTCCATGCAGACTCGTTCTGGACGAGGAGGATCGGACCACCCGCGCCCGCGCTTGTGACCTGCATCGAGCGCACACGATCGGTCACTGCACCGAGGAAGCGCGAGCAGGCTTCAAGGAATGGGCCGTTGTTCGAACGCGGCTGGACCTTGGGAATCTCAAGAACCCACGGCGGGATGCCGCCCAGGTCCCAGCCTTCGCCGATGTAGGGGCCGGGGCGCAGGATGCACCACATCCCTGCCTTGCCGACAAGATCGATGAAATGCTTGAGGTCGTTCTCGCCTTCAAAGTCAAAGGCGTTGGGGCGAGGCTCGTGGCGCGCCCAGCAGAGCGGAACCTCGATCGTATTCAGGCCCGCGAGCTTGGCTGCATGGATGCGGTCGGCCCACTGCACGCGCGGGATGCGGTGCATGTGGATTGCGCCGGATACGATCCAGATGCGCTTGCCATCGAGAAGGAAGCTGCGTCCGTCAAAGGTCACCGAAGGCATTGGCTTGGTACGCTCCCTTCGTCAAGGCACCCGCGTTCGTCCGCACATGCGTGTGCGGCGAAACTCAAATCGAGGCCGGGACCTCGCCGTCGAACATGTCCTGGGATCCGACGGTGAGAGCATGTCTCTCGTCCGATCTGAAAACCCAAAGACACTAACCCAAAGCCAGAACCCAAAGTCAGGACCAGAAGTCTGAACTTCGAGTCTGGAAACCGGAAGTCAAAGCACCGAGAATCGAACACCCACCGAGCGACTCCGTCGTCGGTACCCTGTAACACGCCACGACGACCGCGGCGATTTTTCCACCGCACCCCGTGACGTTACACTCCCGGCACGCGCATCCTTGCGTCTCGACAAATCGAGCCATAACCATAGATCGCACCTCCCTCATCCTCAACAAATGCGTGCTGAACGCACCGAAAATCCGAGCGTAATTCAATCAGAATCCGATCGAAATCCGACCCGACTTGCGAGCCATGCCCCAGCGAATCCACCACCCATCGCCCCTCACACTCCCCGTCCGGTGCCTCATCACCTCGACGCTCATTTTTGTGGGTGGTTGCTCTTCTGATCAGTCCACGGACGTTCGGCTCCGGGACCTGATCCGAAAGCAGTCGGACATCATCGGGCGCGAGACCTTGGCCCCGTATCGGGATATCGCTGGGGATACCACCGGGAAGAGCCGGGAGGAGAACCTCCTCGTCCGGAACCCACAGACCAACAATCCCGACGCCGACGATCTCCATTTCCTCCCGATCAGTGAATCGCGCGATGTCGAGGCGCGGCTTGAGGCCTACGCGAGGGATGTGCTTGGCGAATCCGCTGCAGGGATCACGACCGCGCCGGGCGAGAGCCCTGCACGGGGCGAGTTGATGCTGGTCGGGCTCGAAGAAGCTCTGCAGATCGCGCAGGCCAGCGCACGTGAATTCAAGACGTCGGAAGAAGACTACATCCTGACTGCGATCCGCCAGCTCATCGAAGAGCATCGCTGGGGGCCGCGGTTCTTCAACGACGTGAGCACGGTGCTCTCTGGGCAGGGGCGCGACGGGAGCTACCAGTCCGCGGTTGATGTCATCAACGAGATGCGGGTGACGCAGCGGCTTCCGTCGGGCGGCGAAGTCGAAGCACGGTGGCTGTGGAACGCGACCGAGCACCTGCGCGAGCAGAGCACGGGGCGGTATCGCCAGTCGTCTGCGATCATCCTCGGCGGCAACATCCCGCTCCTGCGTGGCGCGGGGGACGTGGCGCAGGAAGACCTGATCCAGTCACAGCGCGACCTTGTGTACGCTGCACGGCGCTTTGAGCGCGACCGGCGGACGCTGCTGGTTGAGATCGCGCAGGATTACTTTGACCTTGTACAGACGCGGTCATTGATCGCCAACCAGGTCCAGCAGATCGAGAGCCTCCGCGAGTTTGAGCGACAGACACAGGCACTCTTTGAAGCAGGGCGGCGTGCGCAGTTCGACGTGAACGACGCGAGAAACCGCGTGCTGTCGGGCGTTGCATCGCTTTCAAACCTGCGTGAGCAGTACATCCTCCGCCTTGACCGGTTCAAGGTCCGGCTCGGGCTGCCGTTGGATAACAGGCTCGACGTCAAGCCGGTGGACTTTGAGCTTCCAGAGCCTGATGCGACGATCGAGCAGGCGACGCAGGCCGCTCTGGCGTTCAGGCTTGATCTCCAGAACCAGCGTGATTCGGTGGATGATGCGCGGCGTGCAGTGCGCAATGCGCGGAACAACGCGCTGCCCGACCTGAACCTCAGCGGCAACGTGCGGATCCCGACAGACCCGGACGTGCGCGAGGGCGGCGTGGGCTTTGATCCTGAGGAGCTCGATTACACCGCGGGCTTGACGTTCGGCCTCCCGCTTGATCGCGAGATCGAAAGGCTCCAGATCCGCCAGTCGATCGTTCAGTATGAGCAGCGCCGCAGGGATTACGAACGATTCCGCGACGAAGTGGTGATCTCCGTCCGGTCATCGCTGCGTGGCGTCGACCTTGCAAGGTTCCAGCTTCGACTCGCGGAGGAGCAGGTGAAGATCACCGAGAAGCGCCGCGAGGAACAGCAGCTCAAGGCAGACGAGCTCGACACGCGAAGGGTGCTCGAAGCAGAAGAAGATCTCCTTGGTGCACGAAATTCGCGCGACCAGGCGATGACCGATCTTCGCATCGCGGTGTTGAACTATCTTCTCCAGAGCGATCAGCTCCGGGTGGATCGAGATGGGACGCTCAAGGCCCTGCCGGGCATGGAAGCCACTGCGATTCCGCCCGTGCAGGAACCGCTGGACATCGTTCCCTGATCCAGTTCAATTCTGGCTTCATCAACAGACGGTGCAGTGAAGCGGTATTCGTCCACGCGCTCCCATCGATCACCGACGCGGATGGGGTGGATCGACTTTCCGATTCTCCGAAAGCCGACGCGCTGCGCAAGCGCGATGCTCGCGACATTGTCGGGGGCGATCGTGGCGTTGAGCGTGTGGAGGCCGAGTCCGGTGGGAAGATCTGCAGTGGCGTGCGCGATCGCCGCGGAGACGATCTCGGTGCCAAACGACTTGCGTTGCGCATCCGCGCTGATCCACCAGTGGATCGATGCTTCCATCGTAAATCCGCGGACAATCGAGTAGACCGCGCAGCCGCCGACGATCCTGCCTGACTCGTCGATTCCGACGCGCCGCCATGCAGTGCGGGACCCATCGCCACGCTCCGTCAGATCCAGTGCCCGCTCAAAGGCGTCCGCTGCGGATTCCTCTGCAGCCTGGAGCGGGATGTGCTTATCGAAGTGGACGCGGTTCTCTGCAAGAACGCGGATCATCTCGCCCTGGTCTGATCGATCGAGCGGGCGGATCGCCAGGCGCGGCGTGAGGAGGACCGACGTGAACCCGCAGAGCTGGCGACCGCGCAGCGGCTTGGTTTCCGCGAAGCCCTGCGTGCGGCCTGTACAGTCTGTACCGCCTGCGCGGGTTGCGACAGCCGCGACGGTCGTGCAGGTGTTACCACCAAAGCAGGATGGGCGGTCTAGGGAGGTCACCTTTGAGTTATCGACGACCTTGGGGGGACACTTGTGGATAACGCAAACCGCCGACCCAGAATGCGGTAAATAACCCAACGCAGCGTGTAAACGCGCATCATTTGCGCGGTGCGAAGGCACTACAGCCTCGGATCCACCGGTTCGCTTTCCATGGCGAGCACTGCAAAGACGCACTCGTGCGTTCGCCGGAGTGGCTCGCGGCGCACGAACCGCTCGAGCGATTCGAGCCCGAGCGCAAACTCACGGTGCGCGAGCGATCGCTTGGCGTTGATCGCCCTGCTGCGGAGTCGCTCGATGTTCTCTGGCCGTGTGTACTCAGGGCCATAGATGATGCGGAGGTACTCGGGACCTCGCACCTTGATCGCGGGCTGCACGATGCCGCGAGCACCCTTGGCGATGAACGAGAGCGGCTTGACGACCATGCCCTCGCCGCCGCGCGCGGTGAGTTCGGTCCACCACGCGACTGCTTCTTCCTCGCTCTGCGCTGATGACAGATCCACCGTACGAAACGGTGTCGCGACGAAGATTGGATCGCCCGTCGCCGCGAGCTTTGCAATCGTCTCCATGTGCCACGTGTGGCTCTGATCGGTGTGAACCTTTCCATCGGATGCCATGATGTGGAAGGGCGCGAGCCTGAGATCATCAAGATTTTCGACGTTCCAGCAGTAGCGGCGGTAGGCGTCGCGATACTTGCTCACCATCGACTGCCGCTGCGTGAAATCGTTGAGCAACTCCGTTGCACCTTCGAGCCTTGTCGCTGCGAGCGCAAGCTGCTCGACCGATGCGGACAACGCGGTCTGTGCGGCGACGCCGACGGATGCATACTGATCCTGGATCAGCGACTGGGCCTTTGCGGACCATGGCATGAGCTCGCAATCAAGGCAGAGCCAGTCGGTCCTGAGTTCAGCCCACAATCCTGCACGGTCGATCGCTGTCGAGAGACGTTCGAGCAGTCCCTGCTCGGTCGCAACATCATTGAAAAACGGCCTGCCCGTGCGTGTATAGATCGTGCCGAGCGTCTGTGTTGATGAGACGACGCCAAAGCGCGTTTGCGCGACGCTGTGATCCTTGCACACTACCACCACTGCACGCGAACCCATGTGCTTTTCTTCGCAGATGACGTGCGGGATGCCGTTGATGCGGAAATACTCGAACGCCTGCATCGGATGCTCGAGCAGATCGGGGAGCCTGCTCGTCTCTGGAGGCGACATCGTCGGCGGGAGGTAGATGAGCCAGCGCGGATCGACCGCGAACCTGCTCATGATCTCAAGTGCAGCAGCTGCATTCTCGCCGCGGACCGTGATCGCGCGCAGGAGCCTGGTCTCGATCTGCCGCTTGCCCGAAACATCCTCAAGATCGAGGACATCATCGAGCTTCTGCTGGAGCGAGAGTAAAGGCTTGTCTTCCTCTGCAAGAAACGGCTTGCGAGGCTCTGCATAGACGGCGCGTGCCTTGGCATGCACAAGCTCTCGCTCGGGCCAGCGCATGGCAGTCAATGAACCGCCAAAGACGCACCCGGTGTCGATGCAGATCGAGTTGTTCAGCCACTCCGCACCGGTACGGGCGTATGGCCATACACGACCGACGCCCTCCCACGGTACTCTGCAGCCCAGTTGTACCGAACGGGCAGGCCAAATTCGTCGGTTTCACCCGTGGTTTCGCCGTAGAGCGCAAACTCGCGGACGTTGGCAGAGCCCCTCCCCTGCATCGACTCTTTCATTCCTGTGTGCGCAACAACAAGGCTGCCATCTGCAAGCACGTAGTGGCTCACCAGCGAATCAATGAAGTCGACGACGCTTGCGCGGAACTCCTTGGTTTCCTTGGAGAGCTGCGAAAGCGATTCTGCCAAGCCGTGCGTCTGCTGGACGTTCTTGCCCATCAACGCACGCATGAGCTTCATGTCGTGATTGCCCGGCACGCACAGGGCCTTGCCAGATGCGACGAGGTCCATCACCAGCCGGAGCACTGCAGGGGTCTTTGGGCCGCGATCGACAAGATCGCCGACGAAAACGAGCTTGCGATCAGATCCTGGAGGGCACGCTACCTCGCAGCACCCTTCGAGTTCACCTGCCCTCTGCACGACCGACCAACCAAGCGAAACAAGAAGTTCCACAAGCTCGTCGTAGCACCCGTGGATGTCGCCAACGATGTCGAACGGCCCATGCTCGTGCCGCTTGTTGTTCCAGAGCGGCTCGCGCGTGAGCGTCGCTGCATCAACTTCCTCAACGTTCGAGAGCGTGAACACATGGCGAAAGCCCTCGCGCCGAAGATCACGCAGGCCGCGACGGATCGCGGACCGCTGATTGCGGATCACGTGCGGGCCGAAATCGCGGTCTGAGCGGCCGATGTTCCGCTCCTGGCAGATCCGCTCGGGAATATCGAGCACGATCGCGACCGGAAGGCAGTGGTATTCACGCGCGAGCGCGACGTAATCACGGCGATCCTCGGAGCGGACGTTGGTCGCATCAACAACCGTGAGCAGACCGCGTGCGAGACGCTTGGCTGCGACATAGCGAAGAACGTCGAAGGCGTCCTTGGTCGCGCTCTGGTCGTTCTCATCATCGCTCACCCAGCCACGACACTTGTCGGACGACAGGATCTCGGATGGCTTGAAGAGCCTCCGCGCAAACGTGCTCTTGCCAGAGCCCGATGAACCGATGAGGATCACCAGCGACAGCTCGGGGATCTTGATATCAGTTCGCACGAGTGAACACCCCCATCTGCGTCGGTGCACCGAGGTCCTGTCCCTCTGCGTTCACTCCGCGAGGTCCGATGTCGCGAATCTCGCACGTATAGCCAAACCTGGCCGCCACACGATCGGTCCATGCACGGAACTCCGCGCGGGTCCATTCAAAGCGGTGGTCTGCGTGCCGCATCGAGCCTGCAGAGAGCGTCTCCCAGACGCTGTTGTATTCACGGTTGGGCGTGGTAATCAGCACAAGCCCTGGCGACATCGACTGAAACACCACCGACTCAAGCGTCGCAAGGCGCGGCTCATCCATGTGCTCGATCACTTCGCACAGGACCGCCGCGTCGTAGCCCTTGAGCCGTGAATCCGCGTACAGCAACGACCCGTGAAGGAGTTCGAGCCTTTCGCGAAGGCGTGGGTGCTGATCAAGCCTCAGCCGCTCAACTGCAGTTTCCAGGAGCTTGTGCGAGACATCCATGCCGATGATCTTCTCAAACGTTGGCCTCCGAAGAAGCTCGCGGATGAGGCGGCCATCGCCGCAGCCAAGATCGAGCACGCGACGCGCACCACGCGCTTCGAGCGTTGAGATGATCACGCCGTGCCGCTGCTGGTGGAGGCTCAGGACCTCTTCGCCTGCCTCTTCGCGCGGGTCATCGACGGTCTCTGCTTCCACTGCAGAAGGCGTGTCGCCATCCTGCACGCGGAGCTGGCGGATTGCCTCGCTCGCAAGCGAACGGCGGTACTTGAGGTACCTCGATGCGATCAGCTCCTTCTCTGGATGCGAGCCGAGCCACCCCTCACCATGGCGGACGAGCTTTGCAATCTCATCATCGCCGACGTAGTAGTGGTTCTCATCATCAAGAACGGGGATGAGCACGTAGAGATGGCTGAGAAGATCGCAAAGCGTCGCTTTTCCTTCCAGCACGAGGCTGTGCATGCGCGATGTCCCCCACTCTGGGAACGATGCATCAAGCGGATGCTCCGTGACTGTCACTGCATAACCAAGCGGCTCAAAAAGCAGACGCAGGAGCTGCGGGCTGGAGGAGTACACCGCAGGGATCTCCGCGCGGAGCGGGATCGCCGTCGTGACGAGCTCGGGCCTTGATTTACAGATGCCCGAGAGCGCGGTCCCGAAGACCTGCGCGATCGCAACCGCGAGCATTGAGCTTGCGACGTACGGACGGTCGTTCACGTACTGATCGAGCGTCCGTTCGCGACCCTTGCCACGCACGAGGCCGACCGGATCGACATCCAGGAGGAGCGTTGCAGTGCAGAGCTCGTTCGAAACGACGGGATAAAAGACGTGCGCCTTGCCGAAGGGAAGGTTGAACGTCTGGAGTCGATCGGGGTGCTTATGGAGGAGGTAACCAAGATCGCCTGCAGGTGTATGAGTGGTGGATATCGAAAGGAGCATCGGTTTGTATTCACTGATATTGCGTATGCACGGATAGAACGTAGAGAAGACTATCGCAAGGCACGCACGTGCGTCAATAAACGAGCACACCGCGGCACGATGGCCGCGGTGTGCGATTGGAACGTCGGATTCACTTCAAGGCAGATGCTGGATCAGCACCCTGCTTCGAATGCGACGACAAACGCACTGAAGTCTTCGATGTCGACAAAGCCCGAGCCATCGAAGTCCGCGTTGATGGTGCCTGCTTCGAAGGCCTGGACGAAGGCGTCGTAGTCTTCGGTGTCGACAAAGCCCGTGCCGTCGAAGTCTGCAGGGCAGCTTTCGCACTCATCCGGGATGCCGTTGGCGTTGGTGTCGGCGCTGGAACCCAGCCCGATGTCGACCTTGTCAGGACGGTTGTTGCCGTTGCAGTCCTTGTTGCCGAACGCCAGCGCGACTGCAGCAGGAACGTTGGGACGCGGTCCGATGTTCTGCGACGCAGGGTTGGCACCCGACTGCTGCGCAGAACCCGTCGCGACGAGGTAGCTCTTGATCTGTGCAGGGGTCAGCGGCGAACCAGTGAGCTGCTCGTGGATCGACTGGAGCGCTGCACATGCAGAGGCGACGATCGGCGATGCGCTGCTCGTGCCGTTGAAGGTGTTGGTGTACCAGAGGTTCGTGCCTTCAGCGCTGTAGAAGCCGCCGTAGCCGCAGGTGGTGACACGTTCGCCCCAGCCCTGGAGATCGACGGTCGCGCCGTAGCAGGAGAAGCCCAGGCGTGAGCGATCGGTGGTCGAACCACCAAAGGCGCTGGGTGCAGCGCCCGCGCCGACGATGATCGCGCCAGAGTCATTGGCGAGGAGGAAGGGGTAGTGACCGCCGTTGCCGGTCTGGTGGAGAGAAGAATCGAGATTCTGGCCGCCGTTGCCTGCAGCTTCGACGACGATGCGGCCGTTACCCACTGCCTGGACGATGGCGTCGTAGACGGGCTTGTTCCATTCGCAGGGAACGTACTGGCCGCCGTTGGGGCCGAAGGTCTGCTGCTCGATGAGGATCACATCGCCGACGCCCATGCCGTTCGAAGCGACGGTGATGGCGCTTGCGACGTTGTAGCCTGCAGAGGTGTTGGCTGCGGCGGTGCGGAAGAGCGAGTTGTAGACCGCGCCGGTGGTGCCCCAGCCGTTGTTGCGCGAGCCCATTTCACCGAGCACTGCAGTGCCGTGGTTCTTGTCGTTGAAGGGATCGACTGCAGCAGGACCGAGGTGCGTGACTGCAGGGAGATCCTGGTGTGCAGTGTTCCAGGAGTATTCAACGTCGCAGATGCGGACGTTGTTGCCCGTGCCGCCCGGCCAGCCGTGCACTGCCGATGCGCCGATGCCGGTGGTCGCGGTGTTGAGGTAGCCCTGGTTCGAAACAAAGCTGCCGGGCACCGGCGAGGCAACGGGCTTGACGACCGGCATCGCATACTCGACCTGCGGGAGCTGGCGGAGCGCATCGATCGCTGCTTCAAGATCAACGCCGGGCTTGAGCGTGACAGTGAACGTCAGGCGAAGATCGGGGAGCGCGCGGCCCCAGTACTGCTGCGCGACCTGGCGCTCTGCTTCGAGTGCAGCGTCGTCGACCCAGTGGAGACGCGACCACGAGGCGATGATCGAGTCTGCGTCGATCGCCACCACGCCGCGACGGCCGACGAGCGAGAGTGCAGCACCCTGGCGCGTGACGAGCTGGCCGTTCATGGCGGAGGCGTCGGTGCCTTCCATCAGCTTGATGATGACACGGTCGTTCTCGACGTTGCCTGAGAAGGCAGCGATCCCGACGCTGGCAGGTTCAGATGGCTGGGCAGTGGCAAGGCCTGCCAGTGCACCGAGGGTGATGGCGGCGACAGCTGCGTTCGTCTTCATCGAGCGGGTCCCTTGCAGAATGATGTGCTATCCCCCGGACTACCCCATTCTGTACACCACGTGGATGAAACGGTTGCCGTTGACCGTCTATTTTCGGTGAAGATGGGGCGCAAAGTGCCTGCAGATTCGGATTTCAGCAGGGAGAGTCCGGATATCAGCAACCGGATTCAAACGCGAGGACGAAGGCGGTGAAGTCGTCCGTGTCGACAAAACCCGTCTCGTCAAAGTCCGCGTCATCGGTGCCAAGTTCGAAGGCGGCGACGAATACAGTGAAGTCGTCGGTGTCGACGAAACCTGAACAGTCAAAGTCGGCCCTGCACACGATGAGCGCAGCGCTTGTGCTCGTTGTTGAGACGCACGGGTTGGTGACGACGCAGCGGAAGTTGGTCAGGATCACATCAGGGAAGGTCTCGCCGGGGTTTGCTGCGAGCGTGAGGAAGCGGGTGGTTGCGCCGCTGATCGCAAATCGCGGGAATGTTGCATCGCTGAGCGTGGTCCACGTGCCCGAGCCGCGCGGCAGCTCTGCCTGCCATGCGAACGTGCCGGGCGTTGTGCCGATCCAGCCGACCGAGAAGGTTGCAGAACCTGATGGACACACGTAGCGATCTTCGGGCAGGATGACGATGACGGGATTCACGCCAAGGACGAGCGATGCATCACGCGTGTTGATGGTTCCGCAGGTGTTGGTGATTTCGCAGTCGTAGAGGCCAAAGTCTTGGAGATCAGGCGAGCTGAGCGTGAGCGTTGCGGTCGTGACGCCGGAGATCGTCGTGCCCCATGAAGTGGTGCCGTTGTTGAGTGCAGTTCCGCCGCGACGCCAGCGGTAGGTGGCGCCTGCAGGCTCTGCGATCGTGACTGAGAACTGGACGGAGGGTGCGTTCTGGCACACGCCCGCATCCTGCGGCTGCTGAGAAACGCGCGGGAGGCCGGGAAGATCGAAGGCGTCGATCGATGCGTTCAAACCGGTCGCGTACATGATGCCGCCGATCGTCGCGGTGTGATCGATCACGCCGGATCTGCGAAGGGTCTGCGGCAGGACGACGGGCGCATCGGGATCTGCAAGATCAACAAGATCGATGCCATCACCAAAGTACTCGTTGACAATCAGCAGGCTGCCGGACATGGCGAGCTTGCCGTTGTTGCCGCTATCAACCCACCAGCGCAGTTGAGGGCTGTTGACATTGGTGATGTCGAGTGCTTCGACTCTTCCGTTGCCTTCGAGCGTGATGAGCCGGTCGCCGTAGACCTCAAGGTCCTGGTATCCAAGGTCCTGCGAGATCGGCGAGGTGTAGCGAAGCACCGGTGCAGTGGGGTCGCCGATGTCAAAGATGTAGTACTGCTCAGAGCACAGAACAAACGCGTGCTCGCCTCGGACGACGACATTGACCGTGGCTCCCGTGAAGAGCGTGGTGCTCTGGCGGCGGATGTTGGACGGGTCGTTGACGCGGAAAATCACAAGCTCGTCCGCGTACGTCAGTGCGTAGAGGTACTGGCCCGCGACATCCATCGACTGGGTATCGCGGAGGTCGTCGCTCCCGAGCAGAACTGGTGACGCAGGGCTCGTGATGTCGTAGACAAGGAGCAGATCGTCGTACGACAGGAGGTATGCAAGGTTGCCGACGCAGCGGAACTCGTTGGTGCCGCCGACGACCGCGGTCTGTGATGCAAGCACGGGCAATGCAGGGTTGGTAACGTCGTAGAGGAGCATGCTGTCATTGCCTGCCCATGCGAGCGTGGAGCCCGACACGTAGATTCCGTTGCCATCGATCGGAGCGATCTCTTCTTCCCACAGGAGATCCTGCCCCGCGTTGAGCGTCACTTCGTATCCATAGAGCACTTCGGACGTGGCGATGTAGGCACGGCTTGTGGGCGGCGCTGCGAATGCCTCGGCGCCGGACAGGTCGGCAAATGCAGGCATGTGCACCGGTGATGCAGGGTTTGCGAGCGAGACCGAATCGATCTCTCCGAAAGAATTGATGTAGTAGAGAACTGGAACGCCATCTGCCTGCCCGAACTCGCACATCGGTTGCGAGAAGAAGCCTGCGTCGGAAACCGCGACCAGTGTCGCGGTCAGCGAGAGGGATGACGGATTCGAGATGTCGTAGAGATAGATGTTATCGCCGTTGACCACTGCACAGATGCCCGGCCTGACATCCATCGCACGGGCGTTGGTGCGAATGAAGGCAATCGAATCGCGGAGGAACGGTGAGGCAGGGGTGCTGTAGTCGAGTGCGTACAGCGTCGTGCCGCTCGCTGCATACACGATGGAATTGCGTGCTTCAAGCTCGCGAAGATCGCCGAAGGCGTACGTGTTGATGAACTGCGGGATCGCGGGGTTTGAGACGTCGTACGTCCGGACGTCGCCATCTCGAAGGATGTGGAGGCGAGCATCAACGACCGCGAGATCTTGTGCATTGCCGCCCGCGATCGTGTTGACGTGCACGGGATTGGCGGGATCACTGATGTTGATGATTTCGACGCCGCGTTCGCCAACTGCAACATACAGATGCGTACCTGCGCGCTCGATCAGCAGCGGATCACCATCGAGCACGTACGACGACCGCTCCACGGGCGATGCACCTGAAACATCGATGATCCGCAGGCCATTGGCGGAGCCGACGTAGAGGTAGTTTTCATTCGCCAGCATGGCACGGACAGCACCGCCATCGTGCCACACGACGCTGGTGCCGCACTGGGCTTGAAGTGGAGCGATCACCGCGTGCAGCACGATGAGCATCGCCGCGAACAACGTCTGGCGAGAAAGCATGAGATTGCAATACATGAAGTTCCTCCGCACGAGTTGGCGAAGGGCCATGCTACCGCGAGATCGCGGGATTCCCAACTGTTTTGCGTCGTTTTTGCGATCGACCGATCTTGTGCGCTCAGCATCCTGCTTCAAAGGCAAGGACAAACGCGGTGAAGTCGTCGGTATCGACAAAGCCTGACGAATCAAAGTCCGCGTTGTCGGTGCCTTCTTCAAAGGCGACGACGAATGCAGTGAAATCGTCGGTGTCGATAAACCCCGAGCGGTCAAAGTCCGCTGCACAGACGATCAGCGTCGCGAGGCCCCAGCATGCATGGTTGCCGTGGTAGTTTCCAAGACGAGATGTCCGGAGCGTGAGCTTGCGAACACCATCGAGCGGAACCGTGATGGACTGGCTCGGCACGTAGCCGCTCATGATCGCGACATTCGCGATCTCGACACCATCGGCCAGAACATGGAACGTCGCGCCGTTATTCCCTGCACCGACCTGCGTAAATCGCTCGATGCCCACGCGTGCAGAGAAGCTGTTCACCGGCCCATACTTAATCGCGATCGCTTCGAGATCGAACTCGACCGACGAGAAATCGCTCTGCGTCGGGTGCTGCCCGATGCCATGTTCCAGGATCCCGGCATCACCGAACTGGATCGGATCTGATGTCCAACTCCCCGGCGTGTCGGCACCGAGATCAGCTCCTGAGATAAAATCCATGAACGGCGGGTTATCGGTGCTCGTCGATTGGCCCGAGGCAACGCCCAGGAGCGAACTCAGCCGGAGCTCCGCCGCATGCGAGTGCAGGCACGCCAGCGAAAGAACCGAGCAAACCAGCGACGTGTGGATGAGCGTGATGTGCACGGGCAAACCCTCCGAGAATCAACGGAGTTTACCCGCACGTCGCGGACGCCAACAAGCACAAATTCACAGGTTCAGCACCCAGCCTCAAATGCTAGAACAAACGCCGTGAAATCGTCGGTGTCGACAAAGCCCGTCTTGTCAAAGTCGGCGGAATCGTCGCCATTCTCAAATGCGACGACGAAGGCCGTGAAGTCGTCGGTGTCGACAAAGCCGCTGCCGTCGAAATCAGATGGGCACGTGCTCAGGACGATGTCGATCAGTTGCACAAGCTCGCCCGACCCGCCCGGAGACGAGACGCCGGTCGCGACGATCGTTCCTGCACCGGATTCGCCGGAACTGAAGATACGAAGATTGTCGCTGAGCGTGTCGACAACGACTGCACGCGACGCTGTGTGGCTGTAGCAGCCGGCGACCTCGCCGCCCACGCCGAAATACTCACTGACAGCGTACGTCGAGATCGTCATCGCGTTGACATCAAGGAGCAGCATGCGTGCAAGTGCACCGCCGCTGTTGTCATCGATCTTGAGGAAAACACTGTTGCCCGGGCCGGGGTTCATCCCCACGACGACTGCACCGGCGTTGGGAAAGAAATCAACGTGCTGGTGCGAAACCACGCGCGTGCCGTCGGGCGAAAGCTGCATGCGATCGACGCGGCTGGCCGTGTTGGTGTAATACGCGACGAGGAAGTATTCGTTGCCCGACACAGGATCGGCGACGAAATGAACCGCGCGGACGGTGAACTGCGGCATCGCAAGCGTCACGCCATCGGCTTCGAAGAGATTGTACCGCTGATTGGCACCATCGAAATATCCAAACGCCTGGTTGACGGATGAACGTGCAAAGTAGAGACGACCATCGCCCGCTGAAGTCGTGACACCGACATCCTGCGAACCGGAGTAGCTGAGATAGCTCAGCGTGCCGTCGGCCGCAAGGAGCATCAGGCCGGGGCTGATGTTGTTGGGAAAGCACACAAGGCGATCACGGAATGGGTCGTATGACGCACGGCCGAACGATGCACCCGCACCGCTATATATCTGCGTCTTGTTCCACGTGCCGGGCTCGATACGCATGACGCCAGGGCCGCCGGGGAGCGACGAACTGACGAGGTAGATGTCGCCATCCTGAAACGACTGTGCTGACGCGAGCGGCGCGGCGATGCACATGCCAGCCGCGGCAAGAAGCACGCGGGCGAAGATGGAGCGATTGGGCTGGACCGTGGTGTGCATGTGCGACCTTCTGTGTTCTGAGGCGTCCGTACGTGTGCATACGCACACGCAAACGTCTGGCTGCAACGACGCCGCCAAGAGGCATCAATCAATGCGTCAAAACAAAAGCCCGCGGCCAAAGGCCGCGGGCGGAATGTGAAGAATCAGGTGATTGTCCGGGCAATTAGTGCCCGAAATGTCAAACTGGAGGATTCAGCACCCGGCTTCAAAGGCCACGACAAAGGCCGTGAAGTCCTCGATATCGACAAACCCCGAACCGTCGAAGTCGGCATCTTCCGTACCTGCCTCGAACGCGATCACAAAGCCCGTGTAATCCTCGATGTCGACGAAGCCCGAGCCGTCAAAGTCCGCCGGGCAGCCATCGCAGGAGACCGCGTTGTACGAACCGGGTGTGCCTCGGTCGCCCGTGCTCGAAGCGAACGTACCGAAGCTGTCGCCGACGGTCGAGAGTGTCCACAACGTGGGATCGTTGGTGCCGAGGTTCTGGCGGCATGTCTGCCCGCTGGTGTTCTGCGTGCGGATCGTCCCTGCAAACGTCTGATCGCCGTAGGTGAGACGATCGATCAGGCCATCCTGCGCGTCATAGAGATTGACCTGATCATTGCGAGAGAGGTTGTTGCCGCTCGAAACGCCGAGGTCGCCGATGATCTTGACGCCGGCACCAAGGCCCCATGCAGTGCGGAACGCAGAAGCAGCTGCTTCGGTGATCACGACGGATTCGCCGGGCGCGATGATGCCAAAGGCACTGAGATCAAAGGCGCCGGGCGTCTGGTGATCGTCGTCAAAGCTCCAGCCGGCGAGGTCTACCGGATCGGGCGACATGTTGGTGAACTCGATGAATTCACCGCTGCCACCCGAGTACATCCACTCGGTGATCTTGACGCCCCCACCGCCGCCGAAGGTGTACTCAAGCTCGAGTGGTGCCCACTCCGTCCGTGTCGGATGGAAGCTGCGCGAGAGGTACGAGTTTGCAGAGACTGCACCGACATAGTACTGGACCTGCTGTCCGGGCGTTGCGTTGATGGGAAGCAGAGTTGCATAGCCGCCAGAGCCGTTGCTAGTCATCTGGACGCTCTGGTAGACCTCCGTCGGATTGACGCGGTAGTAGAGATCAACGCGCGAGATGCCGCTCGATGACGGAGCAACGGACGCAGTGATGGACACTGCATCATCCGGATCGGGCGTATCGCTCGACGCAGAGACCTCGCTGATCACCGGGCCGAGTGCAGAGAGCTCTGCGTTGGAGTTGAGGTAGGTCACGCGCTGATCGACGAACTGCTGGATGCCGATGAGCGTGCCGCCTGCAGGTCCTGAGTAAGGAAGCTGGACAGTGCTGGTGAAGTTGTTCTGAAAGAGCGTGTATGAGTAGAGCTTCTTGGGATCTGCCTGGACTGCAGCAGCGATGCGATCGCGAAGCTCGAACGCCTTGGGCCCGAAGTACGACCAGTTGAGGTCCTGCTTTGTAGCGCGGTAGTGCGCCATGTATCGCTGACGCAGTTCCGCGACCGCGAGCACCCTGCTCAGGACGGGCTTTGCAGATGCAGTGAAGTTCAGCGTCGGCGACCAGTTGAATTGCGTGAAGGTCTCATTGGCGTCGGTCTGGAGGAGATAGGCACGCTCGTCGGTGGGGTTGCGGTAGACCATGAAGTCCGCACCCTTGTGGACGTAGCTGTCGTCATCGGTCAGGAGATTCTCCATCACGACCGACCAGATCGATGGATCGATCGCGAAGATCGGATCGATGTTCTTCCACGTCGCGAGCGGCTCATTGGTGACCGAGTTGCACACCGCGATCAGTGCGCCCCACGGATCTGCAAGGCCACCATCGTTCTTGATCTCGTATCCCGTGTAGCCCGAGGCGTTGGGACCGTTGTAGCGAAGGCCAGGGCCGCTCGGGTTGTTGGCACACTTGACGCGCATGCCGTCGGTATCCGCAAACCACTGGCTGAGCATGGCCTTGTCGAACTGCTGGACGTTGATGTAGACGCCCCAGTTCTGGCCGTTGAGCGTGACCACGACGTGGTTTGCACGCGGGTTTGGGATGAACTGCGCGACGTAGTTGTTGTACAGGACCTCTCTGCAGAAGGTTGGATCATGGAAGCCGTTGTTGAAGTTGAGGTTCTTATACCCCATCACGGCCTGGTCCTCATCGACCGCGTCCATCTCGATGTTCAACGAGTACTTCTGCGAACCTGCAGGGAGCGCGGAGTATGACGTGTTGCCGCGGATGCGAACACCGCAGCTGGGATACGTCACGCCATCGACGGTGATGTCGGCGAGGATGTTGGTCTGCGACTGGTAGTTCTGCCGGAGAAGGTTCAGCCAGTTGGTGCTGTGGAACTGGATATTGACCGTTCGGAGGACCGTCGTGTCGTAGAAGTCCTGGGCGAATACAGGCGACGCGCACGCGACGATCGCTGCAACTGGTCCAACGCGGCATAGATTCATCATGGGTGTCGCTCCGTCTGCACAAAGACCTGCGTGCCGCGATCCAATGCAGCCACAGCAGGACTGTGCCCACATGAGTTTGCGCGCGTTCAGGCCCTAGGGACTGGTTTTGTTAAGAAATTGCTAAGGAAAGAACGAGCTTGAATCCTTAATGAACCTGACGGATGCCAATCCTGGTGAGCCGCTGTGGACGAAGCGAGCAAATGAAAACCGCCGCGGCAGGTGCCGCGGCGGTCGAGTATGCAATAAGTTGGACGCCAGTCTGCGATCAGTTCGCCTTGAACCCGGCCTTGAACTTCTGGATCGCGTCGGTCAGCTTCTTCTCGGTGTCACCATCAAGCGACTTCTTGGTGTTGATCTCGTCCCAGAGGGGCTTGTTGACCGTCTTGAAGGTGTCGAGGAGCTCGGTCTCGAACTTGCGGACTGCAGGGACCGGAACGTCGTCGAGGAAGCCCTTGGTACCTGCGAAGATCGAGATGACCTGGTCGACGATGGTGAAGGGCGTGTACTGGCCCTGCTTGAGCAGCTCGACGAAGCGGCGACCGCGGTCGAGCTGGCGCTGCGTGGCCTTGTCGAGCTCGGTACCGAGCTGGGCGAAGGCTTCGAGTTCACGTGCAGCGGCGAGGTCGAGTCGGAGCGAGCCCGAGATCTTCTTCATCGCCTTGACCTGGGCGTTACCACCGACGCGCGACACCGAGATACCGACGTTAATCGCGGGACGGACGCCCGAGAAGAAGAGTTCGGGCTCGAGGTAGATCTGGCCGTCGGTGATCGAAATCACGTTGGTCGGGATGTATGCAGAGACGTCGCCTTCCATCGTCTCGATGACGGGGAGTGCGGTGAGCGAGCCTGCACCGTTCTGATCCGAGAGCTTGGTCGCACGCTCGAGGAGACGGCTGTGGAGATAGAAGACGTCGCCGGGGTACGCCTCGCGGCCCGGGGGACGGCGGAGGAGGAGCGAGAGCTGGCGGTACGCGACGGCCTGCTTGGAAAGGTCGTCGTAGATGCACAGGGCGTGCTTGGGCATCGGCTTGCCGTCGCTCAGCGTCGCGCCTGCGTTCTTGCCCTGCCACATGAAGAACTCGCCCATCGAGCAGCCCGAGTAGGGCGCGATGTACTGCATGGGGGCGGGAGCAGATGAACCTGCGTTGACGACGATGGTGTAATCCATCGCGCCGTTCTTCTTCAGGGTTTCGACGATGCCTGCCACCGTCGATTCCTTCTGACCGACGGCGACGTAGATGCAGACCACTGCATCCTTCGTGCCCCAGTACTGCTTCTGGTTGATGATCGTGTCCATCGCCACGATCGTCTTGCCGGTCTTACGGTCGCCGATGATGAGCTCGCGCTGGCCGCGGCCGATCGGGATCATGGCGTCGACCGACTTGATGCCCGTCTGGAGGGGCTCATGGACGGGCTGGCGCTCTGCGATGCCGGGGGCGATGATGTCGACCTTGCGGAACTCGGTGGCGTTGACGGGGCCTGCGTCGTCGATGGCGCGGCCGAGGGGGTCAACCACGCGGCCGAGCATGCACTCGCCGACGGGAACTTCGAGGAGACGACCGGTCGCCTTGACCATGTCGCCTTCCTTGACGGACTTGTAGTCGCCGTAAATGACGGCGCCGACCGTGTCGAGTTCGAGGTTGAAGACCTGGCCCATGACCGCGCCGTCGGTGGTCTGGAATTCGAGAAGTTCGCCTGCCATGGCCTTCGAGAGGCCGTAGATGCGGGCAATACCGTCGCCGACTTCGACGACGCGACCCACTTCAGAGACCTCAAGGTCCGAGGCATACTGCTCGATTTCCTGCCGAATGACGCTTGCGATCTCGTCGGTCTTGATCTTCACGGGGGGCTCCCAATCGTGTCCAGAAGACGGTGCGGCACCCGGCCGAATGAACGGATTGCTCAAGGTCCGTGAACAACATCGCGACGCGATGCAGACAGACCCAAAGCCCGCCCAACCACCACCGGGGGGAGCAAGGATATCCCGCGCCTGATGGAATGTCCTGCATGGGGCTGGCTTCGCAGGTACCGATCAAAATCCTATCTTTGGTATTCCAGAGGTTGTCACAAGCCCGGAGGCTCAACCGCCGCCACCAGCCCGAACTTACAGAGGCGTTACGAATATGAGGAGGGGGCGGGTCAATAGTCCCTGCAGACACCCGCCACGAAGGGGACCGGGATTGGGAGGGTCGTTTTGATGCGTAGACCGATCGTTCTGGTGGCAATGGCGTGCCTGCTCATGTTCCCTTTCGAGGCATCGAGTGCTGCACCGCCTCGCGAGGTCAGAACCAGGCCCGAGGACCTGCACATGGTGTCTGCCCGGCCTCGGCCCGACATGCTCAACGTCACGATCCCTCAGAACATCTCGAATGGGACACCGATCAAGGTCTGCATCTGGCTCATGAACGAAGAAACGACCACGCAGACATTTCGATACTCGATGTGGGCCTATACCGAATACAACAACGCAGACACGGCGGAAGAGGTCGCGGGGTTTTCCTGATGCAGAGGTCGTCATCGAACCCGGCCAGACCGTGATGCGCACGCTTGTCATTGAGCCGCAGGCGGTCATGCGGGGGTGGCCAAATCCCCTTTTCTATGTTTCATCGTGACCGCTGAATGCGGCGACGACATCCATTCAGAGTTCTTGATGGTGGAACGGTATGTGAGCGATGCACTGCCGACAGTCATTGTGCACGGACCCAATGACGTCCCCCAGTATTCAACCGTGCACGCAACGTTCAGATACCAGAACGTCCTGGCGCATCCCATGACCAATGCAACGTTGACCATTCGGAGTGGCAAGCTTTCGAACAACGGCATGGAAAACGAAGAGCTCTCGCTTGGAACTTTGGCACCTGGCGCTCGTGTCGAGTTGCACAGAACATTCATCGCGGCCGGCTTTGGCGGAGAACTCCTCTGTGCAGATGTTCGATCAGACCAGACGCACTTCTCACGCGCCGCCGAATCGGTCCGAATCCGGTACTGCAATCTCGACCTTGACCAGAACGGCTGCGTCGATGCGGCGGACCTGCGAGAGTTCCTTGAGGCCTACGTCAGCGGCGATCTCCGTGCAGATCACGACCACTCCCGCGCCGTGGACAACCGGGACATGAAAGAGTTCCTCGTCGAGTTTGACAAGGGCTGCTGAAAGCTCGATGACCCTCCTTCCTGCACTTGCGCAGGGCTGTTCTCGGACCAGGTCAGCGAATCCTGTGAGCGATACACGAGTTGATCGCTGGCCTTTTCGACGCGCTGCGTCGCATGGATGTCGGGCAGGTCGTGCATCTGCCTGCTTTCAAGCTCGCACAACCAACTGAACCTCAGCGGGCGGCGGCCTCTTGCGGCCTCGCTGCTCCATTCGCAAAGGTCATCCCATGCGCACGCTTCCGTTTGCACTTGCAGGTCTTGGTCTGATAGCTCTTGCAGGGCTGTTGCATGCAGGTCCGCTTGATCCGCCCGCGGGCGACATTGCACCCAGCTACAAGACGCTGGCACAGGTTGAGCCTCGCACCGCGATCCCCGGCGGCGTGGTGACGACGACCTACACCATCACACAGCCCGGCTCGTATTACCTCACCGAGAACCTGAAGGTCTCGGGGTCAAACATCGGCATCCAGATCAAGGCGAGCAACGTCACGATCGACCTCAACGGATTCTCGATCAGTGCCGCCAACCCGGCTGCTGCCGCCGCGATTGACGTGGTCGAGTTTGAATCACCTCTTCGCTGCATCACCGTCAAGAACGGCAGCGTGCACGGCACATTCACGCAGGGCGCGATCAGGCTCGATTACACCCGTGCATGCCTCGTCGACAATATCACCGTCAGCGACAACAGCGACTATGGCATCGGTATCGGCGAGGGCGGGATCGTCAGCAATTGCCGTGCGTACTACTGCATGAAGCCCTTCTCGGGTGACCGTGCAACGTTCACCAACTGCACGGCAACCGGGACTTTCTCCTCTGGCAGCGGCTTTACCCTCATTGCCTCGACCGCACGCTTCTGTAGTGCGTTCGACAGCCTCGGCTCGGGCTTCACCGCCAACAGCGAGTGCCTGATTGAATCCTGCACTGCACGCTACAACGCAGCGGGCGGCGGCAACGGCGGAAGCAACATCCTCCTGAATGGCGTCGGTAACCGCGTGGATTCGTGCACCATCTCGGGCGGATACAGCGCTATCCGCATCGCTCAGGGCTCGACCGACAACATCGTCACCCGCAATACCTTCCGCCGTGGTTCAGGATGGGGCATCATCCAGGGAGGTCAGGTCGAGAATGCCTTCCCCGGCAACCACGTTGCACAGGTGATCAACGATCCCGCATCGCCCGTCACCACGACCAACCCGCTCGCGAACATCCAGCATTGAACCTCGCGGTTGATCTGGTCGCCGCTCGCCACTTCCTCACGCCACTCCCCTCTATCAGCCGCACCCTGCAGAGCACGGGGTGCGGCTGCTTTTTTGGCCGCAGCGCTCAATCTGCATACGCTCAGCAATGAGAAGGATAACCCTCCGCGAGGCGCTGGCGTGGTCCCTGGTTTCCTGCCTTGCGATCTTCGGGATCGCGATCCCGGGATGTGCTTCGAACGTACGACCGCAAGAGGAACAGGCCCAACATCAGGCCAACCACCAGGCCCAACGCATGCACGACTCCACATTGGTCATCTTCGTCCGTCATGCAGAGAAGGCGATCGATCCGGAGAATCCGCGCAATCCTGATCCGATCTTGAGCGATGCAGGCAACGCACGTGCACGCCAGCTTGCAGCGCTCCTCAAGGATGCGCAGATCGACACCATCTTCACGACGACGCTCGCCCGCACGAAGCTCACTGCACAGCCCGTGCTTGAAGCAGTGCAGGCAGAGGGCAGGCCTGTCGAAGTCACCACCCTGAGCACATCGACTGCACCCTCCGCGATCGCGTGGGCAATCCGCTCTGCACCGGGTCGCGCGATCCTCGTCGTGAGCCACTCGAACCTGATCCCGCCGATCCTTGAAGAACTCGGTGGATGGCACGTCTCGCCGATGGATGAGAGCGAGTACGACACGATGTACATCGCGACGATCACGTCGGAGAATCGCGAGAGTGCAGACCGCACGAAGACAAAGGAGGCACGGCTCGTCCGTGCCTCGTACTCCACCGGGATTCCGTAATTCCGCTCGCGATCAACAGTTGATTCACACGCCTGCAGTGACGCCGACGGGCTGCTTGTACGCGCTCGCAGCCTCGGGGCTGATGCGCGACGCAAACTCGTACGTCGTCATGTTCTTGATCGGCAGCGAATAGATGTGGAGCGTGATCAGGTCCTTCCCAGGGTCCTGCATGTTCGCGACCTGGTGGATGTCATCATCTTCTGCTGCACAGACATACCCCTGATCCATCTTCGTCGTCTGCGTAGGGCAGATCAGCCCCGACGGCGTCTTGATGAAACGGATCTCGGTGCCGGTCCCTTCGAGGATCTTGAACGCGCACGACGAACCGTGGTGATCGTGGATGGGCGTGAAGTCGCCCGAGCGCCAGCAGAGCGCGACGAGCTCGTAGAACTCGGTCTTGCTCACGGTGTTGCGTTTGTAGCCCTTGGTGCCAAAGACGCAGCAGGCGTTGACGTCGTCGCGGGTGATCGTCATCTCACCCAGGAGCTTGCGCAGGACGTTGAGATCCGCACGCCCCTTGAGCGCGTCGAGGTAGTCAATGATCGGCGCGAGCTTGGGGAAGCGCTCGCGTGCAGGCCGTTCATCGACCGTTGTCGTACACCCGGATTTCATGTCATCGCCCATGGGTAAAGCATACCTGACGGTTCAGGCCGGGGGTAGAGATCGCTTCGCACCATGCGTGCGCGCAAGCCCGAAAACTGTTCCAGAAACGTTGCGATTCGCCATGCAAACAACATGCGAACGCGAGCAATTACAGCAACTTCTCTGCTTCCCATTCCTTCTTCAGCACCTCGGCCAGGTATTCGTACTGGGCCTTGCTGTTGTACACCTGTGCACTGAGCCTGATCAGCCGATCGGGCTTGCCCGTGACCGACCAGAGCGGGACCTGGATGCCGTACTGGTCCACGATCTTCTGCTGGAGTGCGTCGTGATACTTGGTCTGCCGTGCCATCAGCCGCGCATGAAGCTCGGGTGGATGTGCAGGGAGGAAGATGGACGTCAGCGAACCGATCATCGAATCGGGTGCAGGGGGTGCAACACCCATCGTCCTGCAGATCAGGTCGCGGCCCCAGAGCACCAACTCGTGGTTGGCCTTTCGCACTGCTTCGTACCCTGCACGAACCTCTGCAGGCGTCGCAGTGGGCTTGGGGCCGGTCAGTACCGTTCCCATGAACGCCAGTGCATCCGAGATGGCCATGAACGCGGAGTGATCTGCAGTGCCGATGTAGTCTGACTCGGTCAGGAACTGCGAGCGACCCGGCTTTGCCTTCTCCGCGAAGTTTGAGAGCACCACGGGCCGGAATCCGGCTTGCAGGTCGCGCCGGACATACAGCAGTGCGGATCCCTTGGGCGAACAGATCCACTTGTGGCAGTTGGCCGTGTAATACGCGGGTTGCATCCTCGCGATATCGACTTCGGTGAAGCCCGGTGCGTGCGCACCATCGACCACGACCTCGACACCGCGCGCCCTCAGCTCCTTGATGATCCGCTCGATCGGCAGAACCAGCCCGCTCGAGCTAGTGACGTGGCTGATCAGCGCAAGCCGGGTCCTGGGCGTCACCTTCGCGAGGATCGCCTCGACGACCTGATCGGGCGAGGTGAGCGGGAAGGGAATATCCGCCATCGTGACCGTCGCGCCGGCCCTGCCGCAGATGCGACGGAGGTTGTTCATGCACGCGGGGTACTCGTGTGCACTGGAGATCACTTCATCCCCAGAGCGCAGCCGCCCTGCAGCAACTTCGTTCTCAAGCACCGTCGCCACCCCCACCGTCGCGTTGGTGACGAAGGCCAGGTCCTGCGCATCGCAATTGATGAACGCAGCCAGGTCGCGGCGGGGCTTATCCATCAGTTCGTCAAAGTCGATGACGAAGTAGCGGACTGCCTCTGCTTCCATCCGGTCGCGATACGCGGACTGTGCATCGAGCACCGGCCGCGGACAACCGCCAAAGCTCCCGTGGTTCAGGTACACGACATTCGGGTCGTGCTTCCAATACCGTGCAAGGGGGCCGGGTGCGGGAAGTGTGCCGTGCATCGTCAATCGGTCCAGGTGCGTACCGCCCATCGCCCAACCCCGCAGCTCGCTGGGGGATCAAACGCCATCGGCCGATGGTGCACGCATCCCTAGCATACGACCCCCGTGAACCAGCCAGACTCCAAGCCAGAATCAAACCCCGACGCGATACCAGACGCCAAGCCCTCTTTGCAATCTGCATCAACGCAGGCTGCCACGGCAGTCGCCGTTTCGCCAATCCCACTCGCGATCGCGCTCCTCTGGTCGCTCACGAGCTTTCTTCCGCGCCCTGATCCGACCGGCTCGATGGCTGCACGGGTCTGGAACTACGCCATCGCCTCGCCCCCCAAGGCACTTGCTGTCGGGATCGTCCTTGCACTCCTGGGTCTTGTTCCCACTGCAGCAGCGACCAAGTGGGGCAAGACGTGGGCCAAGTACCTGATGCAGACGGGCATCGTCCTCGCTGGCTTGACGATGAACGTCAACGAAGTGTTGAAAGCGGGCCTCACCGGCATCGCTTTCACGATCGCGACGATTCTGGGCAGCTTTGGATTGGGCTGGCTTCTCTCAAAGTGGCTCAAGACCGACGGCAAGGTGACAACGCTCCTCTCTTCGGGCACGGCGATCTGCGGCGGGTCTGCAATCGCTGCAGTCGCGCCGGTCATCGCTGCATCGTCCGCACAGATCTCGGTCGCGATGGCGACGGTGTTCATCCTCAACGGCGTGGCGCTGTACGCATTCCCCCCGCTGGGCGATGTGCTTGGTCTCACTGCTCAGCAGTTTGGAACGTGGGCAGGGATCGCGATCCACGACACGTCGTCGGTGTATGGTGCAGGGCAGGCGTACGACCTCCTCCACCCCGGCGCCGATGCGCTTCAGCAGGCAACTGCAGTGAAGCTCTCGCGTGCACTCTGGATCGCGCCGATCGTCTTCATCGCTGCATGGTGGGTCAAGCGTGAAGCACGTGCAGAGGGAAAGCCTGCAAAATCGCCCTTCCCGTGGTTCATTCTCTGGTTCATCGCTGCCTGCACGCTCCGCTCGCTCTGGCCAGGCCTTGCGGAATATCGCGACATCATCCGCACGCTCGCAGGGGGCGGCATGACCGTCGCGCTCCTCCTGATCGGCATCGGCCTTTCCCGCGCAGCCCTCAAGACCGTCGGCCTCCGCCCGATGCTCCAGGGCGTGATCATGTGGATCGCCCTTGGTGTCACTTCGCTCATTGCCATCAAGGCTTCGATTACCTGAGCAGTCCTTTCTAGAACACCACGATCAGGCCAACAATCAGCACCGTGCCACTTCGCGTTGACATCCTCACCACTTTCCCCGAGATGTTCTCTGAGCAGCCGCCTGCAGCGATGGCGGTGAGCATCCCCGGGCGTGCACGCGCAGCGGGCCTGCTTGAGATCCACGCGACCGACGTCCGCTCCTACACGACCGACAAGCACCGAAAGACCGATGAGCGCCCCTTCGGCGGCGGCCCCGGCATGGTGATGATGTGCCAGCCGGTGTACGACGCAGTGATGGCAGTGGAGCAACTCGACCCGCGCCCGGCCACCCGCATCCTGATGACCCCGCAGGGCGAACCGCTTCGCCAGCCGCTCGTCGAAGAACTTGCGCGGCTTCCCCGGCTCCTCCTGATCGCAGGGCACTACGAAGGGATCGACGAGCGCGTGATCCAGAAGCTCGCGCCGCGCGAGATCTCGATCGGCGACTATGTCTTGAGCGGCGGCGAGCTTGGGGCGATGGTCCTGATCGATGCAGTGGCGAGATTGATCCCCGGCGTCCTGGGCCACGACGATTCTGCAAGCTCTGACAGTTTCGCCAAGGCCCAGGGAGATCCCCAGTCTCGCAGGCTCCTTGACTGCCCCCATTACACCCGTCCGAGGATCTGGGACGGGGTCGAAGTGCCAGAAGTGCTCCTGAGTGGGGATCATGGACGCATCGCCAAGTGGCGTCTGGAGCAGATGTTGGAGCGAACCAAGGCCCGCAGACCCGATCTTTTAACGAACAAAGAAGGCTCGGGACCGACAGCATCTGCGACCTGACCTATGTTCTGATGGCAGATCGAGCGTGGGTGCTAGCGATTGAACCCGGAGCTGCCTAATGTTCAGGCCCTGCCCGGAGAGGGTGGGGTTATTTGCAGGGTGAACCTATGTCGACGCAGCTTCTCATCGAAAGCCTGACCGCCGCCCAGATCAAGAAGGACCTCCCGCAGGTCCATGTGGGCGACACTGTCAATGTCTCCTTCCGCATCGTCGAAGGCGACAAGGAACGCACCCAGGTCTTCCAGGGTGTGGTCATCGCCAAGAAGGGTCGCGGCATCAACATGATGATGACCGTGCGCAAGATCGTCGACGAGGTCGGCATCGAGCGTAAGTTCCCCATCAACTCGCCGATGGTCTCGAAGATCGAGATCGTCCGCCGCGGCGATTCCCGCCGTGCCAAGCTCTACTACCTCCGCGACCGTGCAGGCAAGTCGCGTCGCCTCCGCGACCGTCGTCGTGCACTGGGCAAGCTCACCGGCGGCGCCGGCGAGGCCAAGTCCAAGGGCTAAGCCCTCTCGACTGGTACCCGCATTTCGCATCCACGCGAATCATCCACAGCCCCGCTTTACGGCGGGGTTGTTGTTTTTTGAACGTGCCCTCGCAGCAGGCTGGCGTGGCCGGTCAGACCCTCACCGGTCAGGCCTTCTTCGCTCCACGGAGCACTACCTCGCGAAGCTCATCCATCCCCGACTTGAACGTGAGCTTCAGCGTCGGGCGAACGACCCGGGCGCCCCAGCCTTCTCGATTGCGTTCGCGAAGCTTGGCCCAGTCCTTTTCCGTCGTCACAACGACCTGCGCACCCGTGCGACGGGCCATCTCGCCGATCCGCCGCATCGCTGCATGGCCGTACGGATCGTGGTCCGGAAGAACGACCTCGCCCGCGAGTGTGCCGCCACTGCCAGGTGCAACGACCGCTCGCTTGACTGACTCGATGAAGGGGCGCGGGTTGCCGATGGCGCACACTGCAACGACCTTCTTGCCTGCCAGCCATCCAACGTCGTGCACGGTCTCTGCGATGGCAGTCCCGATCGATTCACGGAGGGAGGTCCATGCGTGCTCGGTCGTGGCGAGTGCAGCCCCGGGCACCATCGTGCGGACCTTTGCAGCAAGATCGCTTGCAGCAGTCTCCCCCACTGCTTCAACATGCGTGATCACCACTGCACCCGCGCGTGAAAGGCTCTCGACCGGCTCGCGCAGCCAACCACGCGGCAACAAGTGATCCTGCCACGGCGAACGCGTTGCGTCGACGAGCACAACATCGAGGTCTCTTGCGATCTGGCGGTGCTGGAAGCCATCATCCAGCACGACGCAATCGACGCGCGAGCCTGCACCACCTGCAAACAACTTCCCAAGACCCGCGAGTCGATCTGCCTGCGCCACGATCGGGACACGCGTGCCATCTGCCCATGCAGGGAGTGTTCGCTGATATTCGATCGCCTCATCGCTCGTCGCACCAGCTTCGGCAGTCTTGCCCTGCGTGCCCTTGTACCCGCGCATCGCGATCGCAGGTCGGTGACCACCTTCGATGAGCCACGAAACGACGGTCCTGACCATCGGCGTCTTGCCGGTGCCGCCGACAGAGAGGTTGCCGACGCTGATCACCGGTCGATCAAGCCGCGTGACGCCGACGCCCTGGTCAAACTTGCGATTGCGCCTGCCGATCTCGTATGCATAGAACGGCGACAGCCCGCGTCCGACCGTACCGCTCAGGAACGAAGGCAACGGACCATCTCGGTCTTTGGAAGATGTGTCAGGACTGGGGGCCATGGATCTCTGATGTTGTTACCCCCCCACGGTGCTGCGAACGCATCGCGTTCAGATCATCTCGCAGTGCACGCGAGGCCCTGCGGTGCAGACGCCAGTTGTTCAGGATGTCGAGCATTGCCAGCATCACAATGATCCCGATAAGCCCGACCGAACCCGCCCACACGAGCCCGAAAAGCCGGGCCTGCGAGGGACTCGCAAACCCAAACGCATACGCCAGGAGCGGTATTGCAGCGAGCATCAGCCAGCCGTTGACGGTCCTGATCCTTTTCCTGCTCGGCGGGATATCCGCGGTCATCAGGAACCGCATGTGGATCATGAGGCCGATCAGCGTGATCGTCGCTGCAGTGACCGCGAGCCACGTGGGAACAAGCGGCGAGCGCGGGGGACCTGCTGCTTGCGCGAGCAGCGTGGCATCGAACATGCTGGAGATATCGGGCACCTGCATCATCAACTACCTGCAGTCACGGACGCCTCAGCACCCTGCACCGACCCGGTCGCGTGCAGGGCTTGCGTTGCCTCCACACTCGCCAAGCCGGGAAAGGACACGCGTCAGCATACCCATCGGAAGGCCCGTGATGGTGCTCGCATCACCCTGAAAAGTGATCGGCCATCCTGCAGCGATGCGTTCGTGGAGGTTGTACGCCCCTGCCTTGCCCTTCCAGCGCTCGGTCGCGACGTACTCAGCGATCATCGCCTCGTCGACCGTGCCCCAGGTGACCCAGGCACTGTCTGCAAAGTGATACCGCTTGCCGTTACTGGTCCTGACAAGCGCCACACCCGTGATGACTTCGTGAACTCCGCCTGAAAGCGCCCGGAGAATCTGTGCAGCTTCCTCTGCAGTCGCGGGCGTTCCAAGAACATCGCCATCGCGCACGCAGGTGGTGTCCGCGCCAAGGACGTACTCGAATTGAGAGGTTCGCTTGGTCTGCTCGAGAATCTCAAGACCTGCACGCGCCTTGAGGTGTGCGAGTGATGTCACCCACGTGCGAGGCGTGCCGCTCCCGAGCTTCAGGATGGAATCGTCAAACCCTGGGTACTCTGCATCGTGCTCGATGCCGTGCTCATGGAGGAGCTCGCGCCTCCTGGGCGATCTGCTGGCGAGAAAGAGCTTTGGGTAGGTCCGACGAAGAACCCTGCGGACGGGACCACCCTCCACCGCGATCGATTGACCGCCCGTGTGCCCTCGATCCCCCTGTTCGCCCGCGCCTCCAGCCATACGAACGATTGTACGACGCAGGACTACGCTCCGTTCATGCGTGCACACCTTGTCCAGTGGGATCTTGCCTGGCACGACAAGGCAAAGAACCACGTTTTGGCCCAGGATCTTCTCGACCCGATCGATGTCCAACCAGGGGACCTGATTGTCCTCCCTGAGATGTTTGATACGGGCTTCTCGTGGGATACCAAGGTCACTCAAGACAAAGACAACTTGACGCTCGGGTTCCTTTCGGAGCTTGCACAGGATTTCCACGCGACCGTCATCGGCGGTCGAACCATTCACGACTGCCATTGCACCAAGGCACGCAACGTCGCGACCGCGATCGGCCCGGGCGGCGAACTCCTCGGTCAGTACGCCAAACGCAACCTCTTCCCGATAGGGGAAGAAGCACGCCATCTTGATCCTGGCGCTTCGATCGAGACCTTCAGGCTCCCGCCTGCACCCAGGTCAGAAGCTCCCGGCTTCATGACCTCGATCGCGATCTGCTACGACCTTCGATTCCCCGAGATCTTTCGTGATGGACTGGCTCGCGGCGCGGAACTCTTTGTCGTCCCTGCATGCTGGCTTGAAGGCAGGCACGCGCACTGGCGAGCGCTCCTCATCGCCCGCGCGATCGAGAACCAGGCGTACGTCCTTGGCGTGAACCGAACGGGATCTGATCCCAACGCCAAATACCTTGGCGGTTCGATCGCCATCTCGCCGCGCGGCGATGTGCTTGGCGAGCTTGGCCCCACGCCCGGCGTGCTCTCGGTTGAGATCGACACGCGCGAGGTCCGTGCGTGGCGAGAGATCTTCCCTGCATGGAAAGACGCACGCCCGGGACAGGCCCGGGCGTGAATCTGCTTACTGACTCAGATCAGAGAGATTGGTTGCGGACTGCGGACTGCGGACTGCGGACTGCGGACTGCGGACTGCGGACTGCGGACTGCGGACTGCGGACTGCGGACTGCGGACTGCGGACTGCGGACTGCCACGATTCAAGCAGCTGCACGGGCGTCGCTCTCAAGCACCGGGCGGATCACCGCGATCGAAGTGCCTGATGCTGCGACCTGTGTCGCTGCACGGAGGCGGTTGCGCCGGATGATCAGCCTGCGGGTCACGAGGATCGCAACCAGCACGAGCAGTGCACCGAGTGCCAGGGGCGTCACGATTGCCGCAGTCGCGACCGTCGCTGCTGCAGTGTTCTCTGCAGTCGAGACAACGGGGTTGCCGATTCCGCCGGTGGTCGCAGTCGAGGTTGCACGCGTCATGACAGTCAGGCCCTGCACTGCACCCGCAAGCCCGCCACCACCGATGATGCCGCTCGTCCAGCCAAGAAGAGGATCTACGTTTCCAAACTGCGAAACCGCGACCATCGCACCTGCGATCACTGCTGCAGGGGTCGCGACTGCATCGAGTGCATGATCAACCCACGGGACGTAGTAGCCCGCGACCTCGACGATGCAGGCAGTTGAGAATGCGATCACTGCAGGCCACGTCGCCACCCATGCGAAGCTCTCTGCAGGGGTCACCATCCCTGCCTTGGATGCGATGCTCATGATCGCAAGCGGCAGGAAGACTCGAAAACCGCACGCAGCGGCGAGCCCGAGACCAACACAGAGTGAGACGAGCGTTTCCATGACTCCCTGTTGTTGGGAAGTCTGGAAGAGCGGTTTCGGCACGCAGCGACACCCGTTCGCCTTGCGATAGGGGCCGGATAATCCCTCAAAACTGGCTGCCGAGGGAATCAGTCAACGCGACGAAGAATCACTGCAGCGTTCTGACCGCCGAGTGAGCCCGTGCAGGCAAGGACATGCTTGAGCGGCTTCTTTTCCGACGGACGTGCTCCTGCGCGGATGCCTGCAGGCTTCCCTGCATTGATCTGTGCAGGGACTTCCTGCCTGCGGATGCACATCGCAGCGACGACGGCGAGGATGCCGCCCATCCCTGCATTGCAAGATCCGGTCGCGGGCGTCACCGCGACGACGGGGATGTCCTTGAGCTTGTCGCCAAAGACCTCTTGGAGCGCGCCCTGCTCTGCAGTGTCCATCCACGGAACGCCCGCGCCGTGCGGCACGATCGCATCGATGTCGCCGGGCGTGAGCCCTGCATCATCCAGCGCGTTCTCGATGGCGTACTGAAGCCCCTCATCGACCGCAACGGGCGAGGACGGTGCGTTGGCGGCCCATTCGATCGGCTGGGAGTGTGCAGCACCGAAGCCCACGACCTCTGCGTGCATCTTGGCGCCGCGCGCCTTGGCCTTCTCGTAGTCTTCAAGGAGAAGAATGCCGCCGCCCTCGCCCACGATGCTCCCCTTGGAGGTTGCATCAAAGGGCTTCACGAGCGTCGAGCCATCGGTCGCATCACCGCTCGGCGCAAGCCGCCCTGCAAAGTGCATGCGAAGGAGACCCATCAGGTTCACCTTGCTCTCTGCACCACCCGAGAAGCACAGGTCCGCGTCGTCGCGCTCGATCACGCGGAGGCTCTCGCCGATCGAGAGGAGCCCGCTGGCTTCCGCACACGTGATCGTGTTGCTCGGACCTTCACACCCGTGGATGATCGTCACGTGGCACGCGAGCATGTTGGGAAGGTACTTGAGCATCCACAAGGGCGGGAGATTGTTCATCGCCCCTGCACCGGGCGTGCCGTCGATGCCCGTCGCGGTGCCCCATGAGCGAAGGCTGAACTCGCTCGCCTCGCCTGCACGGGCGGTCACGAGTGCAGCGGAGAGTTCGTCGGTCTCTGCAGCGATCAGACCTGCACCGATGTGGCAGCCGACGCGCTCAGAGGGATAGGTCATTGCAGCGGCCTGGCCTTCGGTCACCATGCCGCGCGTCGCGATCCCTGCATCTTCGACCGCGTTCTTGGCTGCACCGATCGCGAGTTCAACGTCGCGCGCCATGACCTTCACGGCCTTGCGGTAGCTCTTGGGGACGTGGTCCTTCGCGGAGAACTCGCCGACCTCGCCCGCGAGCCTGCAGTCGTACCCGCCTGGATCAAAGCGGGTGATCGGCCGGATGCCGCTGCGACCCGAGACCAGGCCATCAAAGAGTGCATCTGCACCGAGGCCAAAACTTGAGATTGCACCGATTCCCGTGATCACGACGCGACGCTGGGCCATATCCCGATGGTAGGTGTCGCCACCGGCAAATTCACGGCGCGGATTCGGGCGCGGCTCGGCGTTTCAAATGCCTGCAAGAGAGCTGAACCCGCGTTGCCACGTCAAACAACAGGCTTCTGGAGCGAGAACGTGTACCGGTAGTTGCCCGTCGCGGTCGTACATTGCTGGCCGGGGGTTGGCGGAACAAAGACCTGATCGTGCGGGACGGTCTTGAAATGCGTCGTGCTCCACGGGCGGGCGATCCACGAGATGCCGGACTTGTTCAGCTTGCCTGCAGTTTCCGTCGCACCGCCGAGATCCTTCACGACGTAATCAAGATCGAGCGGATCGTTCGGCGAAGGTCCCTCGACCTTGATCCAGAAGGCCTGCGTTGCGAACCAGTCCTCGTAGAACTTCTTCGCGACCGACTCGATGTTGAGACGGTTGAACGTGACCTGCCAGTTGCCGCGTTCGCTGTCGCCCTGGACGAACGCGAAGGTCTTGACCTTCGTGCCGTTCAGCTCGCGCGATGCCTGGCCTTCGCCGACGTACGTCGTGACTGCACGGTCGGTGTTCTTGTACGAACGATTGAGAAGTGAGATGCCGCCGTACGAAAGTTCGAAGTCGTACTTGTAGACAAAGTCGGGGCCGTTCTTCATGCCGCCCCACATGCCGACACCGCTCTGCGTCTGCGGGATGAACGAACCCACCGGCTCCTTGAAGCCGCGAACGGTCACGTGCATGTGGCCTGCAAGCTTGTCAGAGCCGCCCTCGGTCGGGAGCGAGATGTGGTCGTACGTGGAGAATCCTGCAGGGCGATGCTCACCCGCAGAGGTGTAGACAAAGACGTTGGAAACGTTGGGGCTGCGATTCCAGTGACCGACGACCTGAGGTGCCTGCATGCGAGATCTCCACGATGGAGACGCAGCGTACCAGCAACTGGCGATGGATCCAGCCCACGGTGACCAAAACCAGCCCGCTAGATCATGGATTAGGTAAAAACCATGATCGGCGGACATCACTGCATGGGCAGAACGATCCGGATGAACACATCCATCACGGAATCAGCGCGTCGGGCTTCTTGTAGGGCGAATCTGCAGGGCCGATGAAGAAGTTCCACGTCGCCCATGGGGACGAGATCTTCGACCGCGAGGGCGCGTAATACGAAGGGTCCGCGCTCTTGATGTTGTCGAGCGATTCGACGTGACCATCGAACATCGCCGCGTTCATGCGCTCATCGTGGCGGAGCGAGATCCGCTTGAGGATGTCGGTCGGCTTGTAGCCGTTCTTGGAATCGCGCTGGTAATACTCGCCAGAGCCCATGAACGCGCTGCCGCGCGACAGGAAGTTGCCCTGCGGATTGCCCGAGAGCCCCGTCGCGTTGGTCACGGTCGAATAGTCAAAGCCGTTGATCGCGGGGTCGTAGTACCTCGCGCCTTCAAAGACGAATATCTTCCGCGTCGGGAAAGGCCCGATGTTGTCGATCTTGGTCGGGCTGTACCCGCGCGGGAGCGTGATTGGTTCGCCGGTCGGGATGCTCTCGACATCCTTGCCGTTGATCTTCTTGAACTCGCTCGAATAGAGCTGGAAGTACGCAGGCGTGAGGTAGCTGACGGTGATCGGCTGCTCGCCCCTTTGCTCAATCTGGAGCTTCTCGCCCGAATGACGCTTGGTGTAGCGGACCGTGTTGCTCGGGCAGCGCAGCTTGGTCATGCACAGCTCTTCGAACTTGCCGAGCTGATCGGTCGAAAGCCGCATCGCGGTGCCAAGGAGCGGCGAGGCGTAGTCCCAGTCCTGGACTGGCGAGCTCTCGCCCTGCTCGTACTCACCCTTGTTGTGGAGCGCAAGGCCCGAGGTGTTCGGCCCCGGCATCGCGTTCTTGTTCTCTGCTTCGTAGGCAAGCAGGGCCATCACGACGCCGCGCTGGTGCGCTTGGCAGACACGCTGGCGTGCAAGATCTCGCGAACGCCCGAGCGATGGGAGAAGCATCCCCACCAGCAATGCGATGATGGCGATGACGACCAGGAGTTCAATGAGCGTGAAAGCACGTCGGTCCATCGCGACTCCCCGAGGTTTGTCCGGTCAAGACAAGGGTTGAAGGCACGGCGTGAAGTTCAAAGTATAGGTTCAGCAGGCCTGGCCTGCTGGATGGGCGACGTTTGGTTCACGTGAAATCACCGCGTGAGATCGCGGCAATCCCTTGCGGGGTTCAGAGCGTTTTATGAGACCAATCGCGGGCAGGTGTACCGCCTCGGAATCCGTCCAGCGATCAGCGGCCCTGCTTGAAGAACGTCCGGAGGCTCTCAAGGAGATCATCGCGGCCGTTGACCTTGCTCGTCACCACCTTGGGGCCGAGTTCATCCGCACGTCCATCGGGGAACGCCTCGTGGAGGACGTTGATGAACGACCCGCTGCCGTAGCTGCTCGCAACCTGGCAGTAGCCGAACATGTTGCAGCGGGGAAGGAGCTGCTCATCGACAATCTTGACGCACAGCCGGTTGTCCGCGTCGGATGAGTTGTCACCATCGGAGAAGTGGAAGAGATAGATGTTCCACTCGCTGGGGTCGTAGGAGTTCTGGAGGAGTTCGAGCGCTGCCTGGTACGCGCTGCTGATGCGCGTGCCGCCATCTTCGCGCACGGAGAAGAAGGTCTTCTTGTCGACCTCCCCTGCTTTCACGTCGTGCACGATGTACCTGCTCTCGATGCCCTCGTAGTTGCGCCGGAGCCAGGTATCGATCCAGAAGGCTTCGAGCCGGACGAGTTCCTTCTGCTCTTCACCCATCGAGCCCGAGACGTCCATCATGTAGATGATGACTGCGTTGCTCTGGGGCTTTTTCACTTCGTTCCAGGAGCGGAAACGAAGGTCGTTCTTGATCGGGATGACGACCGGGTTGCTCGGGTCGTATGCACCCATCGAGACCTGGCGTTTCAGTGCCTCGCGGTAGGTTCTCTTGAAGTGGCGGAGGGCTGCAGGTCCGATCGGGCGGATGCCCGTGTACTTATCGCGGATGGTCGTGATCTTGTGCTGACCGCGCGGCTGGATGCGCGGAAGCTTGAGCTCATCCGCGAGGATGTCCGCAAGCTCGTCGAGCGTGACGTCGACTTCGAGCGCGTGCCTGCCTTCCTGGTCGCCGCCCTGGCCGTCTTTGCCTTGCCCCTGGCCGACGCTCTGACCTTCCTCACCCTCGCCCATGCCCACGCCGCCGGAGTTATCGCCGTAGCGGAAGGTCGGGATATCGATGTCGTGGATAGGGATCGAAACGACGCGCTTGCCCTCGCGCGCCAGGATGTCGCCGCGCGAGATGAACCGACGAAGGTCCTTGCGGATGGTTCCGCGGACGATCTGCCGGAAGCGCTGATGGTCCTGTTCGATCTTGTTGATCATGGATGCCCGCTTCGTCCGTGAGGCTGGGTCCGATCAGTTCCACCCCCATCCGTGGGGAAGGCCGCGGGTGTGCGCGCAAGCGCGTGCAACCTGCAGGGGAGTGGGCTTTTCGCTCTAAGTCCGGCCCGTCCCTTGGAAGGGCGCGGGCCGGCTCTCCTGAAAATCCATTCCCAGTGATCTATACGGGTTCGACGGTCCGTAGATTCGGCTTGAACGCAGAAGGAAAGAACCCTCCCCGATCGTGCCATACTGGGGTTTGTTCGTCATCAGGGCCGCTGTACACCGTGGAACGCCGGTTGGGCCTTCCCGCATCGGTGTGATTCCGATAAGTCTAGGAACGCACGCCTGTTCCGTGCATTCCCGGCGGGCCGTGGGCATCACCAGGCGATTGCCCGCCCGTCGCGATCCGCCGTGCCAGCCACGCCGAGCATACCACGCCTGCCATCACCGCCCATACCACTTCGATCACACGATTGACCAGATCCGCCAGAAGTCCGATCGAAATCCGGGCAGTCCCTGCAGATTCGACCACGATCCGGGCGGTTCGATCGGGGAGGAATGAGGACAGCGTCCCCACCACCCACTCGCGAACGCCCAGGACCGACCCGACCAAGGGAAGCGCGGCCACTGCCTGGCTGACTGCAGCGAGTGCAGTGGCGTTGGCAAGGCCGATCGGTGCACCGACAAGTTCAAACGCGATCAGGTACCGCAGAACCCAGGTCAGTGCATCAAGCCCGCGGAAGGCAAATGCAGCGACCATGGCAGTCGCGAGCGAGACTGGCGGCTGATCCGCAGTCTTCATGCGACGGAAGGCAACGTGACTTCCATACACAAGGAGCGACGCGAGCACCGCCGCTGCAGCGATCAAGATCCCGTTGCGTGTCGATTCTGATTCGACCAGCCCCGCGCCGAGCGCCACCACGATGAGGAGCGATGCAGCACACGTACTGAGCACCACCGCCTGGAGGATCACCCGTGCAGATGCAATCGGATTGATGCCGTTGTACGTCGCGTGGTAGGCGATCCTGGCGACAAGACCCGGCTTGAGCGGGAGGTAGTTTGCAAGCCAGGCAGAACCCATCAACGCGCCCATCTCGACAAAGCCGACGCGACCCACGCGGCGCGTGAGGATCCAGAACGTCGCCGTCGTCGAGAACCAGTTCAGAGCAGGGAGGAAGATCGCAGCAGCGATCAGGCCGGGGCTGGCCCTGCCGATCGAATCAACTGCAGAGCGAAAGTCGCCACGATGGCTGGCGATGAGCCAGACCGCCGCACCCAGTGCAAGCAAACCCACGACCACACCGACCACGCCGCGGTATCGAAAGCCGCCACGATCTGCCTGCAGGATGCCGCCCACGGGCTCGCGAGGATCCGAACCTGGGGCGTGGCCGCTCACCGGCCTCCACCAAAGGTGCCGCCGGGTGTCGGGGGCTTTGAATCGTCCATGATGCCGCGAACATCGGGGCCGCCCCGATCCGCATAACCCGCGACGCCCTCTGCATTACGCTCTTCAAGGATCTTTGCGATCCGTGCCAATCGTGCATCGGTCGATGCCTTGGCGGATGCAAAGAGCGGGTCGTTTGCTTCGGTCACGCGCGTCAGGAGGACGACCGAAAGCACGGTCGGGTCCGTCTCGGTCCGCGTCGCGTCGTCAAAGGCCTTCATTTCCGCGACGATCGTTGCCTGCGGAAGAATGGTGCAAAGGAGCATGCGCCCCTCGGGCGAGAGCGTCGCGTAGCGACCTGCTGCGGCTGCAGCGATCGCTTCGATCTCTGCAGGGAGCATCTTGATCGGCAGCTTGGTGACGCGATCGTCCATCGGGTTGAGAAGGCGTGCACGGATGATGGATGCGACGCCGGGGAGCTGGTCTTCCGCTGCAGACGCGAGCGAATCAGCGAGCTGCTGATTTGAATGGACGTTCATCGCGAGCGGGTTTCGAGTCTGCGCGTTGCTCTCGCGCGACAGGCACAAAGGCCCGGTCGAGATCACGCCGTCTTCTGCCTGCGAATACCCCTGGATGATCCGCCAGCGCTGGCGGACGAGCCGGTCGCAGCACTCATCGGTCACCCACCCTGCAGAGCCTGCCTCGGGCCAGTACTTGAACTCCACGTACTCGTTTGGCATCAGCCGGTAGCGACGGCCAACGGTCGTGACCTCCGGCGAGAGGTACGCACGGATGTTGGAAATACCGACTTCCATGCTCGACCCGATGAGGAGCTGCGAATTCAGTGCACGGTCGCTGCCGACGCCAAGCGGAATCGGAGATGTGTTCCGAAGACGGATCTTCATGACCGTCCGCTCAAGACCGTTGGTCCTGACAGGCTCGACATCGACCTCGAGCGTCATGAACGTGTGGCCGCCGTCGCTGACGCGGTCGATCCACCCGGGGATCCCTGCTGCAAACGACCTTGCACGGCGGATCAGGTCCGGATCGACGTCTTCTCTGCCCGTGAGCTTGCGCATCGCGGTGTAGGCGTACATCGCCTCGAGCGTCATGGGCATGCTCGTCCAGATCAGGCGGCATGCAGCCATCGCCTTCTCGGTCTGATTGCTCAGCGTGTATGCCTCTGCAAGGCCGGTCTGTGCACCCGCTCGCCGATCGCCGACATACTCAAAGTCCGCGATGGCCTCTTCGATCCGTGCGGAACGAAGGAGACACCAGCCGCGCGTGACACGGTAATCAAGATCGTCTTCGGCGAAGGCTTCCTTGGCTGCGATGTCTTCGAGTTCCGCAAGAGCGGAATCAAACGACTGGGCGGTCTGATCCGTCGGCACCACGTCACCATCCGCAACGGCGATGCGCGGACCCGCGTACGTGTTCGCCCAGCAGAGCGCCTCAAGAACGCCCAGCTTGAGAAGCTTGGTAAGTTCCGCTGCGCGAGCCTCGTTCACCTCTGCAGGGCGCATCTTGGGATCGCCAAGCTCGTAGATGCGAGAAGCAGTGGAAGCACGAAGATCAAGCGCGGACGTGCCTGCAGTCTTCGTATCACCCGCGCTCACCGCCGCGATGAGACGCAGACGCTCCGTCAGCACTTCGAGCCGGACTTCCTCGGGCTTGGGAATGTCCTCGGTCGAGAGCAGGGCCTTTTCTGCCTGCTCGCGCTGTGCCTTGGCCTGGATGCGGAAGCCTTCGATCTGGTTGTTCAGCGTGTTGACCACGATCTGCGGGCCTTCGATGCCCCAGCGGGTGAACAACCGCTCGCGTGCAAGCTGCCCGGTCTCGGGGATCCGCCCCGTCTCGAGCATCTTCGCCACGTTGTCCTGGAAACGCTTGGCCTCGTGGAACGCGCCGAGGGCTGCCAGCTCGCGACCGATCGCGACCTGCGTCTCGGGGTCGGTGGGCTCCGCAAGAAGGAGATTGGCAAGAAGTTCGAGCCGCCCGATCGGGTCGTCGATGCGTTCAGAGAAGTATGCAGCTGCAGCAGCCGCTGCATCGCGGTTGGTTGAATCAAGCGAGGTCGCCCGCTTGAGCATCTCGACAAACCCCGCATCATCGCCGATCTGCTGCGAGAGCACCGCACCATCAAGCGCCACGCGGCTGAGGATCACCGGGCTCAGGCGCGAACCCTGCGCGGTGAAGAAACGCTGGATCCGTGCGAGACGTTCCTCTGCAGTTGCGATCTCTTCAAGCTGGAGCGAGATCAGCCGGTACTGCATCATCTCGTCACGCGGATCGCGACGAAGAAGCTCGCGGCAGAGTTCGATGGCGAGCTTGCGGTCGTCCGCGGCGCTTGCCGCGCCAAGACGCCAGCGGATCACGCTCTCGTCGTTCATCCATTCCTGGCAGATGCCAAGGACATCCGCGGCGAGCACGTGGTCACGCTCCTGCGCGGGCGACTGGAGCGCAAGATCGGACAAGATGATGCGAGCAAGGTTCCGCCCCGCGACATCGCGAACGAGTGCGAGCGGGTCATCCTGCTTTGCCTGGTCCTTCTGCGTTTGAGCAGGCTGGAAGTCTTCGATGCCCTCGGCGCGTCCTGCAAGGAGCAGAAGGCTCCCGATCGCCAATGAGGGGGCCAAGGTCCGGAGGAGGTTCTTTGCAGCAGTGACGAGCATTGGTATTCAATCCCCCGAGCCGAATAACGCGGACAGGACCGACATCAGGGGCGCTCCGAGGAACGCACAGAGGCACATCGCCTCCATCGCCCAGATCATCGGCTTGCTGGCGTGCCGGAACCACCGATCCGCCACCAAGACCATGAAGACGAACAATCCGCCCGCCAGGAGGCAGATACCAACCGGCAGCCGGACCTGTGCGATATGGCCGAGCAGACCGCGCGACGACGACAAAATGAGAATCCCTGCCGTGCACATCGCCGCGGCCCAGGCAGTTCCCACCACCGTTCTCACTGTCATGCCGATCCGCTGGGTCAATCTCACGTGCATCACCTTGGACTGGGCAGTAGATCTGCCCCTGGCATGACATGCTACCTACGACGCCATGGGCTCGGAGAGTTCGAAAAACCCTCCGCGAAGCTCGCCCGCGACAAAACGGTCAAGCGCCGTGTGAACCTCGCTGGCCGTCTTGGCGCTTCGCACCGCTTCCTTGAACGGCTTGACGCCCACGATCTTGCCTGAGGCAGGGTCTGTTTCCATCAGCCGCTTGGCAAACCAGCTTACGCGGCGGTTGATCTGAAAGAGCGCGTACCGATCATCCCGCTGCGAGCGCATCAACTCGAAGTATCGCCGCATGATGGCGATCTTGGCCGCAATATCAGGGCTTTTTGGAATCTCGCCCGTCGTCTGGAGCGCCCACGCGTCGCGGAAAATCCAGGGCGTGGAGAGTGCGCCGCGCCCGATCATCACGCCCGCGCAGCCCGTCTTCCTGAGCATCTCCACTGCATCCTCTGGCTCGCGCACGTCGCCATTACCGATCACCGGGATTCGCCCACGGACCGAATCAACGACCCGTGCGATCCCCTCGTGCTGGACGACACCCTGGAATTTCATCTCGGTGGTTCTGCCGTGGACCGTCACCGCGACCACCCCTGCATCCGCGAGCATCCGCGCAAGGTGCGGCGAGCAGGCCTGCCCTGCTTCATAGTCTGCAGTGCTCCAGCAGAGCCGCATCTTGCACGTCAGGGGCACGGGTGCAGGTCCCGTCATTTCCTGGACCAGCGATGCATCACCCGCCCGCCGAGCCCACTCCTCTGGCGAAAGCGGGTTGCGTTCAAGCTCCTTGACCACATGCTCAACGATTTTGGCTGCACGCGGAAGGTCGGTCAGGAGCTTTGACCCGCCATCCTTTTTCGTGACCTTATCAACCGGGCACCCCATGTTGATGTCCACGACCGTGGCCCCGTGCTCGACCGCCCAGCGTGCACCCTGGGCCATGATCTCGGGGTCGCTCCCATAGAGCTGCATGCCGATGGGCTTGTCGAAATCGTTGGTCTTGGCGAGGTCGAGGCTGGTCGCGGTGCCTCGCAGAAGTCCTTGCGGGCTCAGGAGATCCGTGCACGCAAGACCCAGCCCGCCCTGCTCCCTGCAGATCATCCGAAACGCCAGATCGCAGTACCCAGCAATCGGCGCAAGGAGAAGGTTCGTCGCAAGACGAAGGCGGCCAAGTTGGAGCGGCTGACCAATCACCGGTGCAGTTTATTCGCGTGGAACACCGAGCATGCAGCCCGGGGTTGTCGCGGGGGACACGGGTTTGACTGAGGATCGGGCAAGTCGGGACCGATGAAAGGGGGCCGATGAAGGCAGCCCACCGCGATTGTCGCGTTACCCATGGCGGGTTCACGAAGTCCGCCCGGACGATGGTGGAGTCCGATTCCTGATGTGAGTGCTACACTGTTTGGATCTTGATCGGTATTCGATGAAGATCGTGTTTTCCCCCGACTGGTGCCGTGCACTGCTTCCATGAGTGCAGGCCGAGGGGATATTCTCGGCGGTCCGGGTTGAGACAGCCCGAACCACTTTTTCAGACGCCCGGGAGGGTGCAGTGCACGGGGGCATGTGCTCCTGGGCGAGAGGATTCGCGGGGAACAGATTCGGAGATCAGTCATGCGAGGCTTTGAGAACGTTCGTCGGTCCGGTCTTTTGATCGCGGGTCTGCTCGCGCTGGCGGCGGGCTCTGCGGTTGCACAGAACACGCCGTCCCCGCAGGCTGCTCCCCCGCTGCCCCCTGCAGCACAGCCCGCGGACCAGGCCACCCCCGCAACGCCAACGGTCGGCAAACCCAAACTCACCGTCGGGCAGATGGAACACGACCTTGGCAACATCCTCGATGTTGACAAGACCAAGTTCAAGATCGAGTTCACCAACACGGGCGATGGCATCCTGATCATCAGCCGCGTCCAGCCCTCGTGCGGCTGTACTGCAGCCAAGCCCAACAAGACCGAGTATCAGCCCGGTGAGAAGGGCGAGATCGAAGGCGAATTCGACCCCCGCAACAAGGAAGGCGCCCAGGCCAAGACCATCACGGTCTTCACCAACGACCCCGAGCAGCCCTCGACGACCGTGACGTTCAAGTCGGTCATCGAGCCCCTCGTGAAGGTCGAGCCCAAGGTGCTCAACTTCGCCAAGGTCGACAAGAACCAGGGCAAGACGATGTTCGTCACCCTCACCTGCGGCACGCCCGACTTCAAGGCCACGCTCGCGACGATCACCGACGACCGCTTCCAGGCCAGCGTCACCAAGACCGAGGAGATCGAGATCTCCGGCCGCAAGATGTACCGCTCGACCGTTGAAGTGAAGGTCGCGCAGGGTGCACGCGTCGGTCGCGGCACCGCCACCGTCGCGGTCCGCACCAGCGAGCCCCGTGCAGAGCTGATGAACGTCCAGATCGTCGCCGACGTGACGGGCGAACTCGAAGTGATCCCCTCGCCCGCGACGCTCGGCAACCTCCCTGCAGGTGAGCCCTTTGAAGCCAAGATCACCCTCCGTTCGAAGAACGGCAAGGCGATCAAGGTCAAGAGCGTCGAACTCCGCCGTCCGACCAACCTCGGCATCGAGACCAGCTTCGAAAGCGCGGACAGCAACGCGCAGCACACCGTCACGATCAAGGGCATCGCGCCGCAGCGCTCAGGCGCCATGCAGGGCGAGCTTGCAGTCATGACCGAAGAGCCCGGTGAAGAGGAAATCAAGATCCCGTTCTACGGCTTTGTCCGTGTCGCCCCCGGCACGGGTGGCGCACAGCCTGCAGGCCAGCCCGGCAACCAGCCCCGCGTCGTTCCGGTGCCCGTGAAGCCCGCGACCCAGCCTGCAACGGAGCCCGCAAGCCCCGCCAACCCCAAGTAAGCACTGCATCTGCTGGATGGACGTGATTCGACCACACGGTTCACAACGGGAGCATGACCGATGCTGATTTCCAGAGCTCTGGCACTCATCGGTCTTGGACTCCTGATCGGCGCTGCCGATTCGTGGATCCGCCCCGTCCAGCTTCGACTGAATCCGCAGGCGTCTACGGAAACGAAGACGCCTGCGATTGACGGTTCAAAGCCCATCGATGCGATGACGCCAACCGCGCCATCGCACACCGGCACACCCGCAGGGGCAACGCCCGAGCAGCAGCCTGCAGCAACGGGGGCATCATCAGCTGCTTCGACCGAGGCGCTGGGCCTTGAGATCACCCTGGCGCAGTCCAAGGCGCTCTTCGATGAAGGCGTGATGTTCATCGATGCCAGGATCGACTCGGAGTACGCAGTCGACCGCGTCTCGGGGGCAATCCATCTCACCACCGCGATGTTCAGCGGGAGCGAGCCACCTGCAGCGCTTGCGATTCTCGATCCAACTCGCCCCGTCGTGATCTACTGCACGGGCGGTGACTGCGATGCATCCCATTCGGTGGGCATCCGGCTCCAGCAGCTTGGCTTTGAGAAGATCCACATTATGGTGGATGGACTCCCGGGATGGAAGAACGCGGGATATCCGGTTGATACGGGTCCGGTCGAAGGCCAGTAAGCTCGGCGAAGGTCGGTAAGCTCTGATCCGGCCCCTGCACACTCAACAACCGCCCCCAAAGACACCCAACTGCATCGCTCCAGGACTCTCATGACGACACACGGACCAGAACGCGGCGGATTCCTGGGCTTTGTCCTTTTGCTCCTTCGCCTCTTCCTTGGCGGCATGTTCATCTTCGCCGCGACGATCAAGCTCACCGGGCCCCTGGACTTCTCGGATTCGGTCAAGGCCTTCAAGATCCTTCCCGACCACCTGAATCAGCTCGCGACTTTTGCAGTGCCGTGGATCGAGATGCTTTGCGGGATCGCCCTGATCCTGGGCTTCTGGACCCGTGCTGCAGCTTTTGTGATCGCGGGCCTCCTTGCGGTCTTCATTGCAGGGATCGCCTCTGTTCTCTGGCGGGGCATGTCGGTCAGCTGCGGATGCTTCGGCAAGCTCCAGCCCTTCTGCACCGGCCCCCTGGGCATGTGCAACATCATCCAGAACGCAGTCCTGATGGTCATCGGGCTCCTTGTGGCGGCCTTGGGCGGGGGCTTGATCTCGCTTGATAGGCGTATGGCAGGGTGCTGCATCGGCCAGAGACCGAAGCTCGACGCGGCCAAGGCTGCGACCTAATATCCCCACCCCGGGCGTGCTGTTACGCCCGGTTCCACCGTCGCCCGTGCCGCTTACGCGTCTGCGGGCCACAGTCCACGACGGAGGCCCGTCACCACGGGCATCAGCACCATGTCGAAGTTCAGCCGCTTCCAGAACGTTCAGAAGGTCAAGGTCGCCCATGTCTCGAGCAAGGGCAAGGTCTTCGTCGACTGGAAGGACATCGAAACGCTCCGCCGCATGATGAGCCCCAACGGCAAGATCTACGGCCGCAAGCGTGCAGGCACCAGCGCCGCAGAGCAGCGCATGGTTTCGCAGGCCATCAAGCGTGCACGGTACATGGGCCTCCTGCCCTACACCAGCGCAACGCTCTGATCCCCGGCATTCCTCCCTCATTCTGATCCCGCGTTCTGTCACCTCGTGTCGACTTCGTACATCGGAGTTGCATGATGCCGCTGCGCGACTATCAAGCACTGTTGAAGCAGGCCGAGCAATACGGCCCGCACCATGCCATTCACCCGCGCATCGTCTCCACGCAGACGCCGCTTGATCGCATGAAGATCGTCTGCGATCTGATCTGGGACCACTTCGGTCTCGATCAGACAGGACGCCCTGCATACTCGTGGATCGGCTTCTACGAGAAGATCCCCGGCAAGGATGAGATGGTGCTGGTTGCACGGCGCGACAAGCCTGCATGCTCACCCATCGGCCTCTTTGGCATGTGCGGCCGAGGCTGGCAGGAACGCAGGCCGATCCTGATCCCCGACGTCTCCACGCTCGGCGCCAACTACATCGCCTGTGACCCCAAGGACCGCTCGGAGATCGTTCTCCCGATCATGAACGAGGATGGGTCGTGCTGGGGCGTACTCGATGGCGACAGCTACGAGCTGAACGCGTTCGACGAGAACGATGTCGTGTCACTGACAAAGCTCCTGGCGATGTTCGGCTTCGGAACCGCAACTGCGCAGACCCTGACACTCTGACTTTGCGCTGCGCGACACTCCCTGCAGGCAGGCGAAAGCACCGGCTCGCAAGCCACTACACTTTCCATCGTGATCAACCTCGACAACAACGCGACGACCCGGCCCACCGATGCGGTGGTTGAGGCGGTCCGCGCGGGGCTGGTCGAGAGCTGGCACAACCCATCGAGCGTGCATCGCGGCGGGCAGGAAGCCAGGAGAAGGGTCGAGCTTGCGCGGCAGGACATCGCGGACCTGATCGGCGCCAAGGCGCGCGACGTCACGTTCACCTCAGGCGGCACCGAATCGATCAACATCGCAGTGCGCGGCGTGCTCACGGCACGTGCAACCCCAGGGCGGCTGCCCAAGCTCGTCACGTCACGCGTCGAGCATGCAGCAGTCCGCGATCTTGCGGATGAACTCACCAAGACCAACCAGGCCACGGTCGTGTGGGTTGACGTGACCTCTGAAGGCCTGATCGATCTCGACTCGTTTGCTCGCGAGGTGAAGGACGCGGACGCAGCGATCGTGCAGTGGGCCAACAACGAAACGGGCGGCATTCAGCCGATCGCCGAGATCGCGAGGCTGTGCAGGGAAGCAGGCACGACGTTCATCTGCGATGCGACGCAGTGGGTCGGCAAGATGCCTGTGACCGTGGATGGCGATGCGACTGCCTCCCCCACTGCACACAGCGCACATCGCTGCGATGCAGACGTCATGGTTTTCAGCCCGCACAAGTTTCACGGGCCAAAGGGCGTCGGTGTGCTGTGGATCAGGAGAGGAACCCGCATCCGGACGATCGTCCACGGTTCGCAGGAACTCGGCCGTCGCGGCGGGACGGAAAACGTCCCGGGCATTCTCGGCGCGGGTGCAGCTGCACGCGAGGCGATCGCATGGCTTGAGAACCCGTCGCATCGCGAGCAAGGCCGCGTGCTCCGCAACAGGCTCGAATCCGCGATTCTCGCAGGGATTCCAAACGCAGCGATCAATGGTCCCAAGGACCCTACTCAGCGCCTCTGGAACACGACCAACATCGGATTCCCGCCGCTCGAAGCAGAAGTGCTCGTGCTCTATCTCAGCGAGCGCGGCGTGGCGGTCTCTGCAGGTGCTGCGTGTTCATCAGGCTCGCTTGAGCCCTCACCCGTTCTGCTTGCGATGAAGATCGCAGAGCCCATCGCGCACGGATCGCTGCGGTTCAGTCTTTCACGCTTCAGCACGATGGATGAAGTCGACGGAGCTGCAGCGAAGATCATCGAAGCAGTCCGCACGCTCGGTGGATAAGCAATTACATCAACACTCACGCCGAAGACCGGCTCACACCGCTGCATCTTCGGGCTTGGTCGGCATGGGAGGCGTGGTCTGGCCCTGCGGAGGGCCGCTCTGCTTGGCGTCCTGCGTGACTGCATCGAGTGCACGCTTGGCGATCGAACCGATGATCGCCAGTACGACAAACGCGATGCCCATCGCTGCAGGAATCGCCCACCACGGCTGGTTCTCAACGAGTTCCTTGAGGTTGGATGCACCAGTCCCTGCGCCTGCAGCAGCGAGCCACACTGCAATCGCGGTGCGAGGCGCCATGCCCAGTGCAGTGCCCAGGATGTACGTGCTGAGCTTTGCGCCCGACGAGGCGAGAACGAGGTTCGTCAGCGCGAAGGGCGAGTTGGGCGGAATACGGATCAGCGTGATGATCAGGAGCGAGCGCCAGAAGCCGTGGCGAAGGAGTGCATCTCGCACCACCATGCCCTTGGGATGTTCCTTGAGTGCCTGCTCGATGCGCTGCTTGGAAACGGTCTTGGCGATGCCAAATCCGATCAGGCTCCCGCCGACAAAGCCGCACATGGCCCCTGCAAAGCCTGCAGTGAACCCGAAGGTCCAGCCGCCGAGCATCGACTGGCCGTAGGTCGGGAGGAACCCGATCCCTGCAGAGATCACGAAGATGCCGATGTACGCAGCAATGCCCCAGCCGCCCAGGCTACGGAGCCATTCCGAAACATCGCCGAGATAGATGAGGAGCATGGTGCCCAGCACTGCAGGGCAGATGGTCCAGAGCGCACCCAGGATCGCGGTCGGCCCGAGCTGCTTGATCAGCGCGATCATCGGCGGCTTTGCTGCAGGCGCGAAGGTGTCGCGGACCGGCTTGCCACAGGATGGGCACACCCCGTCGGCGGTGATGCCGTCGAGCGAGTTCTGACAATGAATACACTGGAGCTTCTGGGGCATGCTCATTCCACTTGTGGGTGGCTTCAGGCTCGGCCTGACCAACCTCGGGACCCACCCGGGCCAAAACTCGGACAGCGAGGATACGCCCTGCGCGAGGTTGGGAGGAGACTTTGATTCATTCCAAAGTTAGCCATCACCTATAGCGCGAGGGTGATACCCTGTCCCCCATGACATCAGCGTCCTTTGATCCTCGTGGGTTTGATGCAGAGCCCGACATTCTTGAGCCAGAACGCGCCAGCCTCCTGGCCATCATGGCCCTGGTCTTTGGCATCATCTGCTTCATCCCCTTCCTTGGCGTGCTGGGCATCGTGTTCGGCATCGCGGGGCTGATCGTCATCAATCGCTCGCGCGGGCGCCTTGCAGGCACCGGCATGGCGATCGCAGGGCTCATTCTCGGTCTGCTTTTCACCGCGTTGTGGGGCGCGATCGCGATCGGCATGTCGCAGGCACTCTCCTACGTCGTGCGCGAGATCGTCAAGCCTACCAACCAGTTCATGCAGGCGGTTGATCAGAAGGACTACGCGACTGCACGGCAGGTCCTCGACGCGACCGGCCAGTCGCTCGCAACCGACGAGGCATTCGCGCAGTTCGGCGATGCGATCCGCGGCGAACTCGGTGCATTCAAGGGAATCCCCGAAAGCTGGAGCGAACTCTTCGCTGCATACGGCGAGATCGGGCCGCTCTTCCAGGCTGCACAGAACATGCAGGGCCCTGGTCGTCAGGACGGGATGATCCCCGTGCCCGTGCGGTTTGAAAACGGCAACGCTCTGCTCTTTGTGTGGTTTGAGCCTCCCAAGGGCAAGCAGCAGCCTGGGCCAACTGCGCCCGGCACGATCTTCATTTTCCAGAACGTGACGCTCATCACGCCTTCGCACAAGGCGCACAACCTGATCGATCCCGCGCTTGTGCAGGCACCGGTCCCCGGCGTTCTTCCGCCCACTGCACCGACGACGCCGGACGCGCCCCCTGCAGACCCCGCGACGCCCGATGCGCCGACGCCAGAGGGTGAAAAGGCGCCCGAAGGTGAAAAGTCTGGCGGCGGGAACTGAGTGTCTTGCGGAGGCATCTTGCTCACACGTGCCGATCATGGATGATGGCCGTGCAGTGAAAGCCCGTACAGGCAGGGCACGCTCCTGGAGGTATCGCTCGTGTCGCAGGCATCAGGTCAACCGGTGGGTCATGCGATGGGCCACGGCCCAAACCGTGGCAGCAAAGAACCGGTGATCTCGTGCAGAGGCGTGGTCAAACGCTTCGACGGGCGAACGGTACTCGATGGCATCGACCTCGACGTGATGCCCGGCGAAACCATGGTCATCATGGGCGGCTCGGGCTCGGGCAAGAGCACGCTTTTACGGCTGCTCATCGGCGCGCTCAAGCCCGACGAAGGGAAGATCCTGCTCTTTGGGCAAGATACCTCCAAGCTCAAGGAAGCAGACCTCAACGAGATCCGCAAACGGTTCGGAATCCTCTTTCAGTCGGGCGCGCTCTTCAATTCCATGACGCTCGAAGAGAACGTCTCGCTCCTACTTCATGAGCACACGCCGCTTGATCCAGAGACCATCGACACCGTGGTGAAGATCAAGCTGGAGCTTGTGGGGCTCCTGAAGCATGCAGACAAGTTCCCTGCACAGATCTCGGGCGGCATGAAGAAGCGTGCAGGGCTTGCACGGGCTCTTGCACTCGACCCTGAACTGCTCTTTTACGACGAACCATCCGCGGGTCTTGACCCTGTGACCAGCGCCCAGATCGACCAGCTCATCGTGGACCTTTCCAAGAAGCTGGGCGTGACGAGCGTGGTCGTGACGCACGAAATGGATTCTGCGTTCACCATCGCAGACCGCATGGCGATGCTCGACAAGGGAAGGATGCTGACCGTCCAGACTCGCCAGTGGTTTGATGAGCTTCGCAAGTCCGCATCCGAGCCTGCCTCGCACCTCCCGGTCGATCAGCGGCTCATCCGCCAGTTCCTGCGCGGCGATCCGGAAGGCCCAATCACTGAACGCAGATCGCTCCACGAGTTCCACGAAGAACTCCTGGGCCCGATGGATGGCGAACGTCCACGCGTGGTACCGAGCGTGCAGCCGACGCGGCATTGAACGCGCGGATCTCTTCCCTTCGATGGGTGCCACGCCATGCTGCTCTGAGCGTGGCAGTGCGATAGACATTGCACCAAGGAACAGCACAGCCATGCTCAGAGCAGCCTGGCTGTGGCACCCGTGATGACTTTGAGTTTGCCTTACAGCTGCGCTGCAGTGCCTGCGAGATGCTTTTGCATCTTCTCGCGGTACATCAGGAGCGTCATGTACTCGTAGGTCGCCATGAGGCTTGCAAGGTGCCACCCTGCACGGCCGTCGAGGAAGCCAAGGCGCAGGACGAACATGTCGATGAAGCGCATGATCGGCCGCCATGGAACCTTCGGGAGCGCATTGCCAGGGCCGGGGCCGCGCGAGGCGAGCGGGCGCAGGCGGTCGGGTGCACCATCGCCAAGCTCTGCACGGATGATCTGGTCGCTCTCAAGATCCGCAAAGCGGATGTGCTTGGTGATGAACTCGTGAACCGTTTCGCGGTGAACGTGGAGCGCGGGTGCCTTGCAGTTTCCGATCTTGCCTTCGCAGACCACGCCCTCGTGGACAGTCCGGTCTTCGAACGATGCACGCCCGCGCTGGAAGAACATGAGCTTGCGCTTGGGGAAGACACCGCCAAAGCGGATGCGCTGGCCCATGAAGATCACGATCTGATCGATCATGTACCCCGAGAGAGCGCCGGGATCTGAGGCGATGCGGTTGAGCTCCTCTGCAAGCGCGGGCGTGAGGCGCTCGTCGGCGTCCATCACGAGGACCCACTTTCCCTGGAACGGCATGTTCGCAAGGCCCCAGTTCTTCTGCTTCGAGAAGTTCTCAAAGGCGTGCTCAACGACCTGCGCCCCTGCTTCGCGGGCGATGTCGCGCGTCTTGTCCTTGCTCATCGAATCCAGGACGAAGACCGGGCCCACCTGGCGCGCGTTCTCGACCGCGTCGCGGATCTGCGACTCCTCGTTCAGCGTCAGGATCATGACCTCGATCAATGGTGCGTGACTGTTCATGCTGCACTCTCGTGTGCGGAAGTTCCCGACCCCGGGGGCGTCGGCTGGTTGGTCTGTGTTGTACGTGCCGAGCTCTTACCAAGGATCTTGCGAGCGATCGCGTCGCCGACGCCTCGCCAGTCGTTGGCGGTTTCCTTGAGCTTCACTTCGATCCAGTACTCGTAGACCGACATCATCAGCGAGTAATGAAAGCCCTGCGGGCCATCGAGGATGCCAAGGCGCAGGAAGTAGAGGTAAATGAACCTCGCTGCATGCCGAAGCGGGATGCGGTTGAAGATCTGCTTGAGCACGACACGGCGAACGATCGGATCGCTGCTGAAAAGATCAAGAAGCCGGATCACCGGCTTTGCCTTGCGGGCCTTGAGGATCTCTGCAGTCTCAAAGGTTGAGTAGCTGTTGTGCCGCTCGAACCAGTGATATGTCCCCTTGCTGAAGGGATAGTGGATCAGGTGCTCGGAGAGCTCGCCCGTCACGCCATCCACCACCGCAACCGGGTTCACCAGCCGCTCGTAGCGAATCTTGCTCGGGCGGAAGACGCGGACGAGCCACGTCGGGTAAAGCTGGGCGTGCTTCAGCCAGCGGCCGCTGAACATGTCCTTGCGACGCAGGCAGAAAGCTGCTTCGGGGCGTGCAGGGTCGCACGCGCGCATGACTTCTTCCGCAAGCTCCGGCGGGACGCGTTCATCCGCATCGACGTACAGGACCCAGGGGTTCTTGAACTGGATGTTCTCGACGCCCCAGTTCTGATGGCTCGACCAGTTGTCAAACTTGCGCTGGACGATGCGAACGTTCGGATATTTCGCAGCGATCTCGAGCGTCTTGTCGGATGAGAACGAGTCGTAGACCACGACGTCGTCAGACCACGACAGGCAGTCAAGACACCGCGCGATGTTCACTTCCTCGTCTTTGGTGAGGATGACGATCGAGACGGGATGTGCAGTTGAATTGCCCGCGCGCGGACCGGGCGTCGGGTATGCAGAGGAGGGGCTGACGCTCCCGCCCTTGGCTGCGTGCTTGGCCATAAGGCCGCGCACGACGCCGTCGGTCTTCGAGGCCCACTTGCGCTTGATCTCCTTGATCTTGACCTCGATCCAGTACTCGTACATCGAGATCATCAAGGCATACTGAAAGCCTGCGTCCTTGTCCATGAACCCGCGGCGCACGAGGTACATGTAGAGAAAGCGAACGATGCCACGGAAGGGGAGATAGAAGGTGATGTTCTTCAGTGCACGGCGCTTGACGACCGGGTTCGGGTCACGCAGATTCCTGATGTGCGTGAAGAGGCTGGTCTGGACGACCTTTGCAGCCTCCGTGCCCTCCATCGTCGAGTAGGAATTGTGCTTCGTGAACCAGGGAATCAGTCCCTTGTTGAAGCTGTAGTGGATGAAGTCGTGAACCATGTCGCCCATCGGCCCCTGGGGCTTTGGGTGCGGGTTCACGTCGCGCATCTCGTAGCGGATCTTGTCGGGCTTGAAGAGGCGAATGATCCAGACGGGATAGATCCCGCCGTTCTTCAGCCACCACTCCATGAACATGTTTTTATACTTGAGCCGGTACGCAACCTCGGGCTTGCCCTGCGTATTGCACAGCCGAATCAGTTCATCGCGCAGCTCGGGCGGAATGCGTTCATCCGCATCGCTGTAGTACACCCACGGGTGCTTCCACGTGATGTGCTCGAGCGCCCAGTTGGAGTGCTTGCTCCACGTATCGAACTTGCGCTGGATGATGCGAACGTTGGGATACTTGCGCGAGAGTTCGAGCGTTCGGTCCGTCGAGTAGCTGTCGAAAACGACGATGTCGTCAGAGAACGAGAGCGAATCGAGGCATGCCTCAATGTTGATCTCCTCATCCTTGGTCAGGATGAGGATGCTCGGCGGTTCCTGCCCCTGCGGAAAGACCTTGTCCGACGTTGGAAGCGGCAAGGGCAACGGCGAGACCGTCGCCATGGGATCAGGCGCGGGCGCGGCTAAACCCGTGCCTTGCGAGCCAGTGTCTGCACTCTTCCCCGCGTCGGACATTACGCAGCACTCCCACGAACCTGCGTCCCCGCGAGCGAAGGCACCGTCTTGGCCCATTCGAGCGTCCTACGGATACCCTCTGCAAAATCAACCACGGGCTGGTAGCCCAGCACCTCGCGTGCACGGCTGATATCGGCGACCGAGTGCCGCACATCACCTGCACGGGGCGGCGCGAACGACGGCGTTGCATCGACACCGAGCGCTTCACCCATCCGTGCAAGCACATCAAGCAGACGCGTGCGGTGGCTGGTCCCGATATTGAACACCTCGCCCGCGAGCGGCCTGGGGTTCGTCGCTGCAAGGAGGTTCGCGTATACGACGTTGTCGATGTACGTGAAATCGCGCGTCTGCTCGCCATCGCCCATGATGGTCGGCTTGCGACCTGCAAGGAGCATCTTGATGAACGCAGAGATCACCGCTGCATACGGCGATGCAGGGTCCTGGCGCGGGCCGAAGATGTTGAAGTAGCGGAGGCTCACGGTTGAGAGGCTCGTGCACCGTGCCTGCGACTGAAGCAGGAACTCGCCCGCAACCTTGCTCGCTGCATACGGCGACCAGCAGTCGGGAATGTGATCCTCCCTGCTGGGGAGCGAAGGGTTGTTGCCGTAGGCAGCTGCAGAGGCGGCGAAGACCAGGCGCTTGACGCCTGCCTTGGCTGCAGCAGTCAGCACGCGCTGCGTGCCGACGAGATTGATCTGTGCGCACTTGTCAGGCTCTGCAACGCTCTGCGGAACACTGACCAGTGCAGCTTCGTGGTAGGCAAACCTGCACCCTTCGATGGCGCGGTTCAGAATTGCATCATCAAGGATGGACGCCTTGTGGAACTCGGTGCCCGGAGGCAGGTTCTCGACATAACCGCCCGAGAGATCGTCAAGGACCACGACCTTGGCACCAAGGGCGTGAAGCCCATGGGCCAGGTGCGACCCGATGAAGCCTGCACCGCCCGTAACCAGGACACGTGCACCTGCAAAGTCCGAGAACTCCGGGCGATTGAGCCACGGACGTGCATCGGAGGCTGGCGAACTCGACGAACTCATCTTCATGCCCTTTCGATCGGCCCATCACGCAGGCGCTTTGCGGCCGAGTCGCCATCTGGATGCTCGAATCCGCACATCGGGTTTTCAGGTCCTGATCAAATACCGAACACAGACACCGCACTTACGGGAAGTCGATTCTATTCATTCTCAAGTGGCTCCCACGGCAGGCCACGGCGGGGGTACGGACTGGATGAGTACCGGGCTTAATACGGAGCGGTTCGACCATCGGAATTTCGCACCGATTTCATCTCGGCCTTTCACCATGCTCGACAGCACGACATCCGCTCGACCCCACGCCCGTATGGGCACCTGATGCACCCGGGGTGAACAGGGGGAATCGAGACCTGCAGAGGCAGCACATTGCCAGCGCGGTCCGGGGCGGTCGAATCGTGCCAACCAGATGGAGATCGTCGCATGGACCTTCGGTCGGTTCGACCTTGTCCTATCTGCTCGTCCAACGCAAAGCCCTGCTACTCGGCAGGACAGTTCCTGATGTTCCGATGCGAGCGATGCGGAACGGGGTATGTCGATCCCGTGCCGACCGATGAGTTCCTCGAGGAGTTTTACTCGAGCTACCACCTGTCTGCAGAGATGGGTGGAACGTACGTCGACGTCGAAGCCCGGATGGAAGCCGACTTTCCGACCAAGGTTGCGATGGCCAAGCGCTTCGCGCCGATGTCAGGAACGATCCGCCTCCTCGATGTCGGATGTGGCAAAGGGTACTTTGCTCGCGCGGCGCTTGATGCAGGGATTGAAGCTGAGGGGTGCGACCTCTCGGACAACGGCGTGAAGCATGCAGTCGAGAAGCTGGGTGTTAAGGCGTGTGCAGGTCACATCGCAGAACTGAAGCACAGCATCGGTCTTGAGAAGTTCGACGTCGTGACATTCTGGGCGACGGTTGAGCACCTCCCCGATCCGATCTCGGTGATGCGCGATCTGCGCGATGTTCTGAAGCCCGGCGGCGTGCTCCTGATGGACACTGGGATCGGTAACGACTGGCTCGACCGGCTCATGCCGGGACGAGTCCAGTGGTTTGACCCGCCGCAGCATCTCTTTGTCTTCTCTGGACAGGGTTTGGAACTGGCGGTAGAGAAGGCAGGATTCAAGGTGGTGCACCACGACCTGTGCTTTGAGCGATCTGACGCACGGAGGATCCTCCGCAACATCCGGAACGGGCTCACGGCGGCGATACTGCGCCTGGGATCGGAGCTCGGTCGACTGAAGCACAATCCATTCGAATCGACACGGTTCCCGATGGGAAATCTTCAGAGCATCGTGGCACGGAAGGTGTGAATCTGTACACAGGCATTGCTTGAAGAAGCGATCGCGTGTGTGAAGAGTTGCGCATACTTCTTCTCGTGGTTTTGGGTGCACGCACGCTGCACCTGCTGCCAGTGGTCTGGCATTGCAGCGAGCATCGAGTGTGCATGAGCGTGGTTACCGCGTGCTCTCTGCAGTCTTGCCGAGTTCAAGCATTCTCCGGTCCTGCTCGTCGATCCCGGTGCCGAAGACCTGGAGGAAGAACCTGCGCGTGCTGTCGAAGGGCACGCTCGTCACATCGGGCTTGCCCAGCGTGCCGGTGACGCGCGTGGTCACAAGCTCGTCGCGGATCCCTTCGAGGAGCCAGTTCAGGACCGGGATTCGGCGCACTGCCTTGGAGTTAAACCGCAGGTCGAGCGCCATGTCGGGCCAGGACATCGTGCCAAAGCCCAGGATGTGGACGCTCTTTGAGAAGACCGAGAGATCTTCGAACGCCATGACCGGGCCATCGATGTAGAACTTCGCGTCTGCAAAGTCGAGCGGCTCATCCGTCGGGAGCTGGAAGTTGCTGAAGCGGATGAGCGGCATCACCAGCGGCATGCGAAGGACTGAAGGACCTGAGATGCGTGCAGAACCACGGCCGCGGCGCGACTTCATCTCTTCAAGCCGCCCGCCGATCGCAAGCTGTGCATCGACCAGGCCGCGGCTTGCATCGTCATCAGATGGCGGATTCTCTTCGAGTGGCTTGCCTGCAGTCACGGTCAGGTCGCGCAGCATCGGCGCAAAGCGAACGCCCGAGAGCGAGAAGTCGGCCTGGTAATCACGCGGTGCATCGCCCGGCCTTCCGACCAGCGCCTTGCCGACGAACCTGCCGCCGTAGCAATCCGCGATCACGCGCTCGACGATCAGTTCGCCCGTATCGGGCTTGCCCTTGACCTGCACAAGCCCTCGCTCCATCGCAAGTCCGCTGAGCTTGAAGCGATCAAGCCGTGCATCAAAGCCAAACCCTGCAGGCGTGCGGAAATCGTTGTTTTCAACGCGGAAATCGAGGATGCCATCGCAATCCGTGACCGGGACACCAAGGCTCAGCGAGCCGCCCGCGATCTTGACCTTGCCACCCGCGAGCAAACGCTGGCGCTCGGGCGAATCAGAATCCGTGATGCGAAGCTGCATCACGGTCAGCTCAACTTCATTGGCAACATCGAAGGCGATCGAAGTGAAAACATCGCGGACCGAGTCGGGAAGCAGTGCACGGAGCGTCGGAGGAAGACCCTGACTCTTACCTGAAAGCGTGATGTCGATCTCGGTCTCATCCTCTTCGGTGCGGGACCAGGAGCCATCGGTCCTGATCGAGAAGAGTTCGGACGTCCCTTCAACCGCGCGGAGCTGGCCACCTGCAGCAGAGAACGTAATCTCGCCCGTGACCTTCTCGAAGGGAACATCCATCTCGTGCATGTGGATCGTCATGCTGCGCGGCACGACGATACCGACAAGACCGGGCGAGCCTGCAGCACCGGCACCCGGCTGCATCATGAACGTCGCATCGAACTCGCCGCGCGGGTTGAGATCCATCAGGAGCTGCGCGTTCTCTTCCGAGAGCCTTCTGCAGGCGAGCGCACGAAGCACCGAAGCTTCCGCACGAGCGGATGTGAGCGAGGCCTTGAAATCGGGCGATGGCGTCGGCTTGCCGTCTACCTCTCCAGTCAGGATCGCACCCTCGACCGCGATTCGACCCTGCTGCTGGCCTTCCTCGTTGCCTTCGCCGCCCAGGAGATATGCAGCAAAATCGTCGAATCTCACCGCACCGGTCGGTTCGACGATCACTCGCCCCTGTGCATCATCGACGCGCGTCGTGCGACCTTCAAAGCCGATCGAAAGGCCTTCGAACCGTTCTGCAGTGACCGTCGCTTCCGAACCATCCGCACCCGGCGTGATCTCCACCGTGCCGAAGACTCTGCCGCGCGGCTGGTAGTCGCTCGCGAGCTCATACCACCTCGCTGCAGCCTGCGGAGAGAAGACGCCGATCATCTGGTGAAGCGGCGAGGCAAGCTCGATGCCTTCTGCCTTCACCGTGCTGGTAAAGACGGAGGTACCGGTTGCATCAGGGCCAGATCGTCCTTGCACGTGCACGTGCGGTGCAGTGGAGCCTACGGAGAGTGCCGCGGAGCGAATGCGTGGCTCGCCATTGAAATCAAAGAACACTTCGCGATCGTCGATCGTCACCGTTCCCTGTGCAGCGATCTCGAGCTGATCAGGCTCGGTGGGGACGATGTCGATGATGTCTGCAAAGTTGATCTCGGGCGACGGCGTGAGGATCGTCTGGCCGACGTTCACCTTCGCAAAGACGTGCCCGCGTTCCTGCTCATCGTTAAAGAGACGCAGCTCGCCCGATACAAGCCCCTGCGGGTTCAGATCGTCGAGAATCCCGCGGATGCGCGGACCCGCAGAGTTACCTGGATCATCGCGATTGGCGCGGTCGATCGCAGAACCCACCGCAAAGCTCAGGAGCCTGCCTGCAGGAACGTCATAGGCATTGACCGTGACGACGGGTGAGCCTTCCTTGTCAGGGTCGATCACGAGTTCGTAGTCGACATCCGCAGTGGCGGTTGCACGCCCGCCGACGATGGGCTGGTACTCGCCGCCAAAGACCTTGATCGTGTCATCGCCGATGCGCACCGCGACATCGCGCGCGATCATCGGGAGCGGGAACCACTCGGGCAGCACGGTCAGGTGCTGGAAGTCGATGTCGGTGTTTTCCAGCCACTCGGTGTCCTTGCCTGCAGGTCTCGTGACGACCGTGCGGACGGTCGCGAGGCCGTCGAGCGCGAAGCGCGGGACGGACGCGTCTGCAGTCGTGTCCCCAGGAGCAGCGAGCAACCCTGCAGCGAGCATGCGGTGATAGTGAGCTTCATTGAAGATCACCGGCGGAATGCCCTTGCGACGTGCAGTGAGGGCGCGGATGACATCCTGATCGATCTTGAGACCATCGACGTGGACATCGATCACGCAGTGCGCGTCGTCGGTCGGAGGTTCGATGAACCCGCTTGCGCGGATCTTCGCGCCGGTCTTGGAAACACCGCGGATATCAAGAAGATCAATCCGCGTATCGCTGAACTTGACCTTGCCCGAAAGCTGCTCGAACTCGTAGGGGAACCGCTTGAAGGCAGAGACTGCGTCCTTGACCTCAAGATCCCCCACCACCGAGAGCTCGCCGGGCTTTCCGTTGGCAGGTGCGCTTCGCGAGATGACGACGTCGGTCGTCACAAGACCCGTTGGCCAGTTGAAGTCAGCGAGTCGCTCACGCACAAGCGGCGGAACGAAGCGGAGGATCCGCAGACCCTTTTCCATCCGGAAGTTCTCTGTCGAGACCTTTGCGGTGAACGGGCTGTCCTGGTCAATACCGTTGTACGAAAGATCAACGCTGTACGGCACTTCCTCGATGCTGCCGACCAGGTTCGCCACGACGCCCTGGCTCGTGTACTCGATCTTGCCGTTGACGTGCGTCATGCGCAGGAGCGGCCGCTCCGCAGAGTCAACAACCTCTGCATCCTCAGTGATCGGCAGGTTCAACGCCACGTCGATCAGTTCGGTCGACGCGGACATCGACGCCTTGTCGGTGCCTGAAGCAGGGGAATACGTGAACGTGGTCCGTCCGACCTGCCCATCGACATCGAGCATCTTCGCGAGCACGCGCATCCGCGACGGGAGCGCGGATGCAGGCCACTCGTGGAGCGAAACGCCGGGAATCTCGACCGAAAGATCACCGCCCTTGATCTCGCCGGTGATCTGGATCGGCGTGATCTGCTTGTCGTTCGAATCAGGCGTCAGGACAAAATCAACCGAACCATCGGTGGCACGCGTGGATGGATCGATCCTTCCGCGAACGTCAACGTACTTAAGAAGCGTGTAGGCGTCGTTCTCGTCATTGCCGACGTGCTCTCCGAGCTCGATCACGCCGCTATCGATCTGCACCAGCGGGAACTTGAAGGGAGCTGATGATCCAGCGCCGGGCTTGCCCTCGGGCACTTTGATTCCGCCGAAGTTCAGCGATCCATCTTCGGTGCTCTGGCTCAGGCGAACGCGCGGCTTGACGAGCAGGATCTGCTTGATCGGATCACCGCCCGAATTCCGCAGACCAAGAAGCGTTGGCCACGAGACCGATGCATCAAGCCGCTCAAAGGTCAGCACCTGACCTGCAGGACCATCGATATCAGGAACGCGGATCACTGCATCGGTGACCTGGATGTACCCCGAGAGCCCGATCTTGACGTTGCCCTCGGTCAGCCGAAGTCCGGTCGCGGATGCGAGCCTTGATGAGACGATCCAGCGAACTGCAGGTGACTGCGTCGCGACCCACCAGAGAGCGACAAGCACCGCGAGAACGATTCCCCACCGCCGAAGTCGACGACGACCCCGTGGAACGGATGAACGTGACGCGGTGCCGGACGACGTGGTCGAAGGTTTGGCCATTTCGGGTATGCACTCACTCGCCAGCGGGGTCCCCTCGACCGGGTGCATGCCCAATCGCCGCCAGACACAAACTCGCACGGAAACACATTGTTCGATTCCCGTCGAGACCAGATTCAGAGAATCGTATTCGAGGACGCGAACTGAAAGGGCGATGAATCGAACTGAACCTGTGCGGGATGCGTGTGGATGGCGTACGCTCCGATCAATGCCCAAACCACGCAATGTCTTCATCTGCCGTGCCTGCGGGGCCACACAGACCCGCTGGATGGGCAAATGTCCAGACTGCGGCACGTGGGAGTCCCTCGAATCACACACGATTGATCCCTCTGCACAGAAGGATCCGCAGCGACCTGCAATCGCGTGGACGCAGGACGATGTGCAAGCCGGCGGACCATCAAACCCTGCACGCCCGCTCGCGGAGATTGAAGCGATCGGCGATCAGGCAGGGCGGCTCGCGACGGGTATCGACGAGTTTGACCGCGTGATGGGCGGCCTTGGACCGGGTTCGCGCGGTGTGGTGCCAGGGTCTGCGATCCTGGTGGGTGGTGAACCGGGGATTGGTAAGTCAACGCTACTTTTGCAAGCTGCACATGCATGGGCCAAGCGCGGCACGCGCGTGTTATACGTGTCGAGCGAGGAATCCGCAGAGCAGGTGAAGCTGCGCTCGGGCAGATTGATCCCGAAGGATGACGCAGGGAACGTGGTTGCGAACGAAGAGCTGTTTGTGCTTGCAGACACGAACCTCGCGCGGATCGTCGAGCAGTCACGCCGCATCCAGCCGGGTGTGTTGATCATCGATTCGATCCAGATGATCTATAAGTCCGACCTTCCTGCAGGTCCGGGGTCGGTGACGCAGCTTCGACGCTGCTGCACGGATCTTGTTTCGCTCGCCAAGCTCTCGGGCATGGCGGTGATCCTCGTCGGGCACGTCACCAAGGACGGAACGCTGGCGGGGCCGCGATTGCTGGAGCACCTGGTCGACGCAGTGCTTTCGTTTGAAGGTGATCGGTATCACTCGCACCGCGTGGTTCGTGCAGTCAAGAATCGCTTTGGAACGACGCTGGAGATTGGGCTCTTTGAGATGACGTCCGAGGGCCTGCGCCAGTCGCCCGAGGGTGCAGGCGTCGCTGCGATCACGCTGAGCGAGAAGCCACGGCCGGGCTCGGTTGTTTCGCCGGTCATGACCGGCACGCGCTGCGTGCTTGTTGAAATCCAGGCACTCACCGCGACCGGCTTTCTCGGTGCGGCCAAACGCAAGTGCTCAGGCATCGATGCGAACCGGCTTGCGATGCTGATTGCAGTGCTTGAGCAGCACGGTGGCCTGCGGCTTGCAGACCGCGATGTCTTTGCATCGAGCGTGGGCGGTCTCCGGATCGTCGAGCCCGGCGCGGATCTTGCACTCCTCCTGGCGATCGCAGGCTCGCACTTCAAGCGTGCACTGGCGCCTGCAACGTGTGCACTGGGCGAGATAGGGCTTGGCGGCGAAGTTCGGCCCGTGCCGCATCTCGATCAAAGGCTCGCGGAAGCAGCGCGGCTTGGATACAAGCGGATCGTGATCCCCGCGAGCGACGTAAAGAACGCGCCGAAGAAGGACATCGAGATCGTCGGTGCATCGACCATTGACCGTGCCATCGAAGAACTCGGCTGATCTGCCGCGACCATTGATCTTTGAACTGCAGGAACGAATCACATGCGACGTGGACAGAGCAGGCGGCCTGAGTATCCCGAGGGGCATAGCTTCACCAAGGAAGTGCTGCTCGAAGTCTCGGGACTTTCGTCCAAGACGTTCGACCTCATCCGCAAGGTCTCACGCATCAAGGGGCCTCCGCACGGCGGGCTCAACTGGGTCTTCCCGCGCGAGGACATAGAAGTACTGATCCGCGTGGCGGGCGGCGGCCGGTTCACCGAACGCGGCGGGCCTGCTGCAGAGGCATGGCGCGGCTTGCTCGATGGAACGATCCAGCCGCCGAGCGATAAAGACGATGAAGCAGATGACGACTTTGAATGACGCTCCGTCGTGGTCCACCGCGCACGCGGGAGGACCATGCATCGTCGCAAACTCAGAAGCAACTGCACCACACACGGCGCGTCGCTGTAGCTACTGACCCACCTTCAATGCGCCAGCGTTTTTCACGCCACGCAGCGCGGAATCTTCAAGCAGGCCCTTGCGGATCGCAAAGACCCAGATCTTCGACGGCTGATCCTTGAAATCGTTGTCGGTCGCGATCAGGAGCGTTCGCCTGCCTTCTGCATCCGTCGGGCCGAAACACAGACCTTCGATCTTCTCGGGAAACGAGTCCCCTGCAAGGCCGAACGCAGGGTCGAGAAGGTCGATCAGCGTCTGCTTCTGTGCAGCATGAACGCTTGCAGGCAATTGCCCTGCAGGAAGCTCACCGATCGTCGACACGTCCGTCGCGCGAGATGTATCCGCGATGACAATTCGCTTGAACTTGGCTTTGTCCCCTGCCTTGCCGTCGCGCTCGATGACGAGGAACAAGTCATCATCAACCGCCAGGATCTCCGACACGCCATACGATGGCTCATCGAGCGGATACACCCACTGCGAAACATGCTGCTTCTCACCCGCGGCATCGGGGGCGATTTCCAGCACGCGGATGTTCACCCCTGCACGCTTGCCCTTGGCATCAAGCGCACCATCCTGCAGAAGCGGGCTCTGCGAGATCGCGACAAGCAGGCCCGCCTTCGTCATCGCAAGACCTTCAAACCCACGATTGGGCTGACGGCCGTGATTGGAGTGCGGCGGCAGTTCAAGATCCGGATTCGCGTCGTACTTCTGAGGCTTGTACGCAGCGGGAACTTCAAGCGAGCGGAGGAACTTGCCGCTCATGTCAAAGACATCGATCCGAGGGCCGTACTCCTCGCTGATGAACATCCTGCCACCGCCGATGCGAAGGCCCTCGGGATCAAATCGCGGCGAGTTGTAGGGATTCACTGCGTTGATGCGATCTGCTGCACCGACAAGATTCGTGCCCTCGGCACCAAAGAGGAGTGTCGTTCCGATCAGCTCCCAGCTCGGCGTGCTTTCATTGAATTCGATGCGGAACCGCTGTACGCGCGTCTTGTACGGCGAGCCACCATCGATCGGCCCGCGATCAGGCAGGAGGATGTACTCGTTGCCGCCGAGGTGATCGATCGCAGAGCCGATGCCACCCACGCGATCGTGCGAGACCCCGCCGGGGATCTGCTCACTCATGCCGGACTTGTCGGTCGCATCAAACGGGATCTCGATCGTCGCGATCAGCTCGACATTGGCCTGCGTAGACTCAGGCTGCAGCCACGCAGCATGCGCACCGGCGACCTGAAACATGCACAGCCCTGCAGCAAAGAGAGCTGCAGCATTCCACGAGCGATTGCGCGTCACATGGCTTTTGATCGAGAAGCAGTTCATCACGAGAACTTTAGGATCGCGTCAAGATCGCGCATGGCCGTGAAGCATCAAGCATGCGCTAAGACGAACGCTTGAAAGCTCAAGCAGGCGTTCAGAGGCCGAACGCACGGTCGATCTGCGTGCGAAGTTCGGTCAGACGGCCCTGCGGATACAGCGGAAACGGCCAGTCGCGTGCCTGCTCCTGCACGCTGGTCGTCACTGCACGATCGATCCGCGCAAGGTCTGTCTGAAGAGTCGAGAGCTGGGCTGCATGCTCTTTGCGATACGCGGCGAGGCGATCGTGCATCGCTACATATGCACGCCTGCGCTCTGGACCATTGCGTGCGAGCGTGGAAATTGCCCGTGCATCGCCCCGCTTGGTGTCCTGCTGCTTCTGGTCGCCGATCACGCCGGGATTGTGAAACGCGTGCTGCACCTTCCACATCGCCCTTGCACGTGCAGCGGTGCTTTCGCCAGGAGAGAGCGATGCAACGCCATCGAACTTCAGCCGGAGTGTTGCGGAGACCACTGCAGTCGGCGCGAGCGGTTCGCCAGGCAGCCATGTGGCAAACCAGTCATCGCACGCACGGTCATACACGCCGCCACCCATACCGTGAATGAACAAATCGCAGATGTACCGCCGCAGGAACCCGGTCAGGAGGATCGCGCGTGGCGCAAGCTTCTGTTTGCTGCTTGCTCTCGCTGGATCAAGCTCCTCCGCATACACGCGTTCGCGAGGACCGGTATCCACAAGCCGCCACAAGGGAAGCTCCCAGCGATCGTTCACGACATCCGCGGAAAGCTCTCGCAGACCGCTTGCAGGGTGCTTCCTCGCCGCTGCGTTGTACGCCTCCACACACGCTTCAGGATCTTTGCTCATTCGCTCAACAAGCGATGCAAAGGCGGGCGACCGTGCAAGCTCTGATGCGTACGCGATGACGGGCGCTGGTCCACCGACCAGCGATGCAGTGGCATTCATCACGCGATGGGCCAGCGACGCGTTTGCTTCATTACCCGATTGAAGAGCAGGCTGAAAACCAGCTTGCGAACCAGACACCGCCTCCGAGATCGCACGCAGACCTGCATCCACGCTCGCGATACCTGCCTCAGATTTCGGTGAATCGATCGCTCCAGCAGACTTCTGCATCACCGGCGGAACATCATGGAGATACGCAGTGGTCCAGTGCCACACCTCGCGATCAATCCCGCCATCGAGCTGCCGCGGGTATGCGATCGCCGTTGGATCGTCGGTGTCGTGATCGACCGCAACCCATGCAGTGGCGCCGTGCACCGCCCGTGCAGCCGCGTTCATCGCGTACCACTTGGCCAGGATGCCCGGGTGCCAGAACATCGTTTGATGCCCCGACATCACGATCGGGCGATCGGTGGGAAGGCCGAGCTCTGCTCGTGCACGGAGCGCCACCGGATCACGCTGCGTGCGTGCCCATGACGCAGCGATCTGCTCGCGCCACGCATCTGCGTTCGGCTCGATCAGCACTGCACCATCGCGCAGAAGATCCGCGCCGATCGATGATGGCGATGCCCCCGTTTCCGCTCGATTGCTCGACTCGATCACTGGCAGGCACACCCCAGGCACAGGCCGCGGATCGCTTCAGGGCCAAGTTCCGATGCACGTGCAGCGATCTCGCGCTTCATCACCTCGCGGTAATGAGCAAGCCGCACCTCGGGGTTGTCGAGCGTCGCGCCGAACGAGCGGTTGAGGTCGTTGTAGATAAGCTCGACCGGGATCTCGCGCACGCGATGGCCAAGTGCAGCCGACTGCACCCAGAGCTGCATCGGGAAGGCGTACCCCTCTTCGGTCAATGAGAGTTCCGCTGCAGCAGCAACGCGGTGCGACTTGAACCCGCAGAAGCCGTCCGTCAGCCATGTACCAAGGCGGTGCGAGAGACGCTCGTTCAATTCACCCGTGATGATCTGATTGATGCGCTTGCGATCGGGCGGCACCGTCAGGCTCTTGGCGACGGGCGAGACCGGCTTGACCACGATCGTGCCGTTCGTGCCCGGCCTGTTCACCGTACCACCACCCTGCGTGCGCACGTTCGATGCGTTGATCGCGGAGATGTACCGCGAGCCGCTGATGATGTCCGCGCCGCCGCGTTCCTGCTCGCGCAGGAAATCGGGGATGCGATCGGGCTCGTGCTGCTCGTCGCAGTCCATCGTGATGACCCAGTCGTACCCGTCTGCAGCGGCCCAGCGGATCGCGTCCGCGATGCTTCGGCCGTACCCGCGATTCACTGCATGGCGGATCACGTCGACCGGGAACTCGCGCACGATATCGGGCGTTTCGTCCGTGGAGCCATCATCGACGACCAGGACGTTGCCGACGTAATCAAGAACGCGCGACACGACCTTGCGGACGTGGCTCGCCTCGTTGAAGACCGGGATCGCGACAAGCGTTCTCATGGACACCTCTCCTGATGCCTCGCCGAAGCCTGCGGCCCACTTGGACCGGAGCAAGCAGCATACCCGAACCCGCTCGTTCGGCATCCGCACGAGGCGAACACCGAACAAAGCCCCTGAATGCGCGCCGCAAACGCGGCGGGCACGCTTCAGGCCAAGCTGAGGGCGGAACTCTGTGCAGTGTCACTACGTCACTGCACGGGCCCGGGGTTTGGATGCCGCGTCATGAGGGGGGTTTCACCCTGCCAATGAGGCAGCCACGAAATGTATATAGACGCTCATCTATTCGAGCGTATGCCACTGGACCTCGACCCTGCGGTTCGAGTCCGAATTGCCGCCCGAGGGCTCCTCCCACCCGCGCCCGACCGTTTCAATCCTGCTCGGGTCGAGCTTGTGACGCTCGATCAGGAGCTTCCTGATCTCCGCAGCACGGCGGTTGGAAAGCTCCATCGCTTCGAGCGCCTTCTTCCTGACCAGCGTCTCGCCGCCCTGCTGGCGGAACTCCTCGATCTTCGCGTTATCGACGTGCCCGCGAAGAAGCACAAACGATCCCGGGCTGACCTGGAGGAGCTTGAAGATGCGCTCGAGGTCTTCAAGATTCGTCTGAGCAGACATGTCGAGCTTGGCGGAGTTGGGCTCAAAGAGGAAGCGGATGTCCCTGCTGAGCAGCGGATCAGACTCAAGCTGGCTCTTGCCCTCGGTCCGAACCGGCGCGATCGAGATCTTCTGATCGCTGAACGCACCTGCAGTGCGCAACGCTTCGAGATGCGTCGCATCAATGAACCGTTCAGGCCCGACAGGATTGCGGATGATCGATGAGCCGTACGCAAGCACGCTCGACTGGTAGATCCCACCGAAGCTCCCTGCCATGTCGATCGCGCCCGAAAAGAACGCGATGTTCTCGGGGAGGTTCGAGAAGTGCACCTTCGCGAGTTCACTTTTGGTCGTCGCTGCATCCCAGCCGAATGCCTTCATTATGACGCCGGTGTGCTTGTCGCTCTCGTCGCGCACCATACGGTTGCCTTCAAGCAGACCCGCGACCAGCCCTGCCACCATCTTGGGGTTCTGCTCCGCAAAGCCGCGGTTGACAACGAGCACGTCGGCGATGATCAGGAGGTTCTTGTTCGAAGCAAGAAGCCTGGCCTTGCCGCCGCTTGCCTTGGCGATCTCGCTGGGCGTCGGCTCCCACGTCACCGCGCCCGCGATTCGACCACCACCTGCATCGAGGTCCGTCGCGAAAACCTCGCCTGCCTTCTCCCCGTCCTCTGCGAAGACGAGATTGATCGCATCAGGCTGCGCGGGAACCGAAAGATCCTCTCGCACGTTCACCGGCGTGCCGGATTCCTGTGCAAGGAAGCGGATGAAGAACTCAGCCTCGGTGTATTGGATCGTTGAGAGCGTCTTGCCCTTGAGGTCATTGATCCGCTTGATGTTCGAATCGACCACGATCGCATCCGCGCCGCGCGAGTAGCCGATCTGGACCGGCACGCTGACATTGAACTGCCTGCCAAAGACTGCAAGCACATCCGCAGTCGTCGCACTGGCAGCAAGCTGGCCGGTCTGGAGACGGTTCCATGCCTCGTCTTCGCTCAGCGTGATCTTGACCTTGAACCCGTGCTGGCGTGCGAAGATCGAATCGTCCGATGGCTCAAGCCCGCCGTTGGCCACGATCAACCCTGCATACCCCGCGTACTCGGAGAGCTCGATCTCGACGACGTTGTTCTTGGGTGCGTATGCACCTGCAGGGGGAAGTGTCGGGACCGACTCGGGCGTCGCGAGTGCAAGTTCTGGCCCACCTGCAGCGGGCTTTGCATCGGTCGATGCGTCCGCCCCACTGCCCGACGGCGTCTGCACGGTCGAAGATCCCGAACCGCCGGTCGGTGCAGGGGTCGAAGAACCGCCGCGACCCATGATCATCCAGCCGCCAAGACCGATCAGCCCTGCAACCATGATCAACGTGATCAGGATCCCAAGCGGCTTGATCGAAGGTCCCGCGCTGTCGAAATCTCGTCGATTGCTCATCGCTTCATGCTCCCCAGGGGCAAATCGCCCCGCAAACACTCTTCATCGATCGACTCAGACCGGACGTGCACCGATCGGCGGTGCTTCATCCAGCGATCCATCGAGCCCCTCGTACAAAGTCTGGTGTTCCTGGATCCACCGCGTGGTCCCTGCAAGGCTCTCGGCGACCGTGTCGATCCTTGCAGACGCTGCATCAGGATCCTGCGAAAGCAGTGACTGCTCTCGCAAGAGCTCCACATGCGCCTCGATGCGGCCCAGTTCCGCCTCGATCTGCTCAAACCGGTCGAGCGCTTCCTTCTGCACCGCTGCACGTGCAGCGAGCACTTCACGCTGCGACTGAAGGCTCTTGCGTACCTCGTTATTCAGTTCGGGTTCTGCGAGCCTCGCTTCCAGTTCCGCGAGCTTTGCACGGATCCCCCGGGCATCCGAAACGCCCGCACCATCGTTCTCGATCACGCGAAGCACCGCCTGCCGCATGGTGAGCAGCTGGAGATACGCCCAGCGGAGCTTGGCAAGACTCTCACCCTGGACGTTCTTCCATTCCTGCCCAACCGTCGCACGCTCACCCATCGCGAGCCTGCAGCGCTCATCAAGCACAAGGAACCGTTCGACATCTTCGGGTGCAAGGTGCTCAAGTGCAGCACGGAGCTTCTGCTCAGAATCCTTGATCTGGGCGTGCGACTTCTTCGCATCGATCACGTTCCGGAATCGCTTGCTTGAAAGGCACGCGACGAGGTACGCGATCTCCGCGCCCACGCCGATCAGCCAGAACCCCGGGTTGATGAACCCAAGCACTCCGAACGCAGCCAGCCCCAGCCAGTTCGGCGGGATCGGCATGCCCAGTGGGCGTGCGTTGAAGGCACCCAGGATGTACTCGCGCATCGACGCCATTGAGAGGATCATAAGGAAAAACGCCGGGTGCGTTCCCGGCGTTTGCCATCAATCCTGCTCAATCTCCCCCGCCGCCACCCCCATCTCCGCCGCCTCCTCCATCACCCCCGTCACCACCGCCGCCATCCCACCCACCACCATCGCTCCCTCCATCACTCGACCCGCCTCCGCCGAAGAAGCTGCTGAACCAGCCGCCACCTCCACCATCACTGCCTTCACTTGCACCCCCGCTTCCTGCCTTGTGGTCACCATCGTGCACTGCAGCACCTTCGCCACCGCCTTGCCTGCGGTCGTACTCCACGTCAAACTCCGCACCACTATCCGCTCCCCCATCTTCGCGGCGCTTCACTCCACCTTGCTGCTCGGCACCTGCAGACCCGCCAAATCCGCCGAGACTCCCGATCACTGCACCCGTCATGAGCCCTGACCCGAACCCGCCATCGTCCTGCTGATTCCGCCCATGTCCATGTGATTGCCCATCTGCATGACCACGCTCATCACCGCTCTGCACACCACCGTGCGACGCAGACGACCTGCCGGATCCCGTCGGCGTGCGCAGAAGCATGAACACGATGCCGATGAGCATCAGGACCACGAGCACGATCCCACCCAGAATCACGACTCCCATCGCGACCTCCTTTGCCTGGCGTTTGCGGATCGAACGTATGAACTTGTGATTGTAATTGGCTTCGCGGCACCACTGGTGCCCTCAGCCGACCCCCGAACCCCTCTGCATACCGCCTACCCGCGTGTCCAGTCCCCATGCGCTGGCTTATACGGCATCGCCTTGGCAAAGTTCCGAATTCACCATCGCATTCATGCAGGTTGGCGAAGGCTTACAAGCAACTCACGAAATCAGAAGTACAAATTCAAGACAACTCACCACAGAGGCGCAGAGGGCACAGAGAAGACATCAAGGCAAGGCACTGGGCATTCGGCATCAGGCACTGGGGAAATGCAAACAAGCAGACCACACTTTGGCCTGCGCCTTTCACCGATGCCCAATGCCAAGTGCCCTGCTCTGGTGCCCTGCCTTGACGTCTTGCCTGGGTGCCTCGATGCCTCTTGCCTCGATGCCCTTCTTCATCTGTGCCCTCTGTGACTCGGTGGTGAACTGTCTTTGTTTTAGAGTTCGCTGAGCCTTCGCTGCGTCTCACGCTCCGCAAGATCTTGCACCAGCGGGCCAAGCTCACCTGCCATCGTGTTGCGCACGTTGTATTCGCCGGGCAAGCGCTCGTCCGCGACGATGCCATCCTTGAAGCGGTACGTCCGGATCTTCTCAGATCGATCGCCGGTTCCGATCTGCGAACGACGTGCAGCGGAACGCTCTGCTGCACTGCGCTGGCGCTCTGCCTCGTACAACCGCGCCATCAGGAGCCGACGTGCACGTTCACGGTTCTGCTGCTGGCTCTTGGCTTCCATCATCTTGATGATGATGCCCGTCGGCTTGTGATGAATCTGCCATGCAGTCTCGACCTTGTTGACGTTCTGACCGCCGGGGCCTTGTGCACGGGTGGCGAACTCCTCCACTTCGTTGGTCCAGTCGATCTTGACGTCAACGTCCTGCGGCTCTGCAAGCACGGCAACCGTCGCGGTCGATGTATGGATCCGACCCTGTGCTTCGGTCGCAGGGACGCGCTTCACGCTGTGCACACCTGCCTCAAACGCAAGCTCCGACCACACGCCCTCGCCGCGAATATTCAGCACTGCACTGCGAATGCCACCTGCATCCGTCTCGGGCACGTAATCGAGCACCTCAACCGTCCATCCGCGCTTTACTGCATACTTCTGGTACATCTCAAGGAGATCGCGCGTCCACAGTGCGGCCTCGTCGCCGCCCGTCCCTGCACGAAGCTCCATCATCACCGAGCCGATCTGCTCATCATCGCTGTGCACGAGCTTGGAAAGGCATTTGCTGAGCACCTCGCGGATTTCAACATCAAGCCCAGGCAACTCTTCCCGTGCCATCTCCGCAAGATCAGGATCAGAGCCCGTTTCGATCGCCTTGCGAAGGTCCGCACGGTCCTTTTCAAGCCGCTGGACCCTGCGGTACCCATCCACCACGGCATCGAGCGCCGCCTTGCGGATGGAAAGCTCGCGCACCTTGCGGTGGTCGGCGAGGATTGCAGGGTCTTCGAGCTGCGCGGCGAGCGTCGTGTGCAGACCTTCGATCTGGTTCAGCTTCGTGACGACGTTGGGCGGGATCAGTGACATGAATCGGCGGCGATTCTAGTGCACGTCGCGCGCGGTTCGAGTTTTTGAGGCGTAAGCAGGTGCCGCAATCACGCCTCGTACTGCGGTTCACCGCATTCTGGGCACGCACCACCGATCCCCGCCATCGAATAACCGCAGCGAGGACACCTGCCCTGCTTTGCCAGCCGCTGGCGGCGATAGGCACGAACCCGGCCCGGTCCGTGCAGCACTGCATCGATTCCGCCAATCACACCAATCGTTGCTGCAAGCAAGACGATCACATTCCACACGTAGCCCCACGGCAGGATGCGTATCTGCGTGCCGCCGTACAGCCTGTCGAACTCGCGAAGCTCTGCCGCCCACAATCGGTAGTCTGATCCTTCTGCTTCTTGTTCCAGACGCACAAGTACGGCCTCCGTCGCGGCCCGTGCCTGCTCATCGCTCAACTCCTCGTCGAACACCAGCTTTCGTACCACGACTTCTTCAGTCAGACCGAGCAAGCCGCGTCGATCCGGACCGGGGACAAAATAGCTCGCCGTAACGAACGCAATCTTACCACTGGCTGCACGCGACCAGAGATCGCCCTCGCTTCCCGGTGCATCCTCCGCCCATGATGGAATGACATCGATCCGGCCTGAAGCGATCACAAGCTGCACTTGGAACTTGGCGTTCTGGGCAACAGGTGATCCTGCGTACTTGTTATGGATGATCCGATGCCACTCTGAATGTGAGTTGGGGAACACGATCGCGGACACCGCCACCATCAGGCACGGCGCCCAAGCCCTGCGCAACCACCACTTTGCCCGTTGTGCAACGCCCGCGTTCGTCACGACCACAGTCTACAGATCGCGGTACATGCTTCGTGCAGTCTGCCGTCAGCTGCCCGCAGTCTGCCAAGAAAAAAGCGGCCGCCCATCCACGATGGAGGCGGCCGCCGAGGACCCTGGCGATGTGCCGATCTTCGCTCCTGCGTCAATCAACGTGCCAGGGGATGCGAGGACAGTGTTTGAATCATGACGCTGCCAAGCAGTCATCACGATGACGCAACGCCGTTTCCAGACAGCGCAGCACAAGACACCAGTTCACGCTGGATCAGATTGTTTTGAAGCTCGTTCCCTCAACTCCTGACGCTCCGGGCGGATGGAGCATGAAAAGTGTACAGGTCTGATGAAAGATTGCAAGCTCAATCACCCCCGCAACTTGCGTGTTTTGCACGGGGAGATTCCCTGAATCCTTCACCCTCGCACGCTTGCCGCATTTACGAAGTCCCATCATCATGCGACGGAACTCACGCGAAACCGACTCATCTGAACCACCGTGGGATCGCTTGGTCCTGATCCACTTTCCTGTCGAGCACACCACATGAACAGATCTTCACCTGCCGCCCTTTCGGATGGTCGTCATCACGCCCCCTGCCATCCTGCAGCGTTCTCGCTCGCATTCCTCGTATCGATCGCAGGTGTTGCGACCAGTGCGCACGCCTTCCAGCCTGCATCCACAACCCCAGCGCCCGCGACACCAACCCAACCTGCACCGAACAAGGAAGAAGCACCCGCGCCCCTGACCGGCATCGCGGCCATCAAGCGCGACGCGCAGGCAGTCCGACCGACGGTCAAGTCCGACCTGGCCCGTGCGTTCCTCACTGCGACCGAGAACCTTCCTGCAGTTGAAGAACGGACCATCTTCCGCCACAAGGCGACCCGCGCGGTCTACACGCCCGTGCAGGCAGATGCACTCCCCGATGATCAGAAGGGCGAACTCGAGCCTCGCCCGCTCGGCGAGCAGTTCTACTACACCACCCGGTACGGCTCGCCGGTCGCGTATGCACGGGCGATCGACGTCCTGGCAGAGGCGGGGTTCAAGCCTGCCTCGCCCGAAGCGCCCTTCGCAGGCAAGCGGATCATGGATTTCGGCTACGGCGGGATCGGCCAGCTCCGTGCGTTTGGCCTGATGGGCGGGCATGCAGTGGGCGTTGACGTCGACCCGCTCCTCCCGGTGCTGTACCACCTCCCCACCGACACAGGCGCGATCGGCTCAAACAACGGCACGGTGAAGATCGTCAACGGCCAGTGGCCGACGGACGCCAAGATCGCAGAGGAGGTCGGGGCCGGTTACGACCTGATCCTCTCCAAGAACACGCTCAAGCGTGGGTACATCCACCCCGAGCGAGAGGCCGATAAGCGAATGCTGATCGACCTTGGCGTTGACGATGCAACCTACGTGAAGGCCCTCTACGACTCGCTCAATCCGGGCGGGTACGTCGTGATCTACAACCTCTGCCCTGCACAAGCCCCTGCAGACCAGCCGTACATCCCTTGGGCGGATGGTCGCTGCCCCTTTGAGAAGTCGATCCTGGAGCAGGCAGGGTTTGAGGTCGTCGCGTACGACGTCGTTGACGATGAACCGATGCGCGAGCTTGGACGTGCACTGGGCTGGGCAGACATGGGTATGAAGCTCGAGACCGATCTCTTTGCGTGGTATACGGTCCTGCGGCGCAAGTAATCACGCAGCAGCGACGGCCACAATCTCCCACAAACAACAACGCCCGGCATGGTGCCGGGCGTTGTTGTTTTTGAACCTGGTGGCGCTGAGATCAATGCCCTGCAGCCGCAGGAGAACGGTTCAAAAGCTTGATCGTCTTCCACCTGCCCGACGTGAACCTGCCAAGCGCGATCAGGCTCAGGCAGATGATGTAGGCAGATGCAGTCATCCACGGCCCGACACTGCCAAGGTCGGGGAAAACCCTGACCATGAAGATGCCGCCACCGACGATCACCGCCCACGCAAGGAAGACGGTGACGATGCCGATCCAGACCGTGTCCCCTGCACCACGCAGCGCGCCGCTCATCGACATCGCGATGCCGTCAAAGAGCTGGAACGTCGCTGCAGCGATCATGAACTTGGTGCCGAGCGCCAGGATCTCTGCACGATCGGCCGCAGACGTCTCGCCGGAGATGAAGATGCCGACCATCTCGTTGCGAAAGAGCACAAAGCAGAGCCCCATCGCCGTCATGTAGGTCGATGCGACCCCCAGGCCCAGGTACGCACGCTTTGCAGCAAGGTCGTGACGCTTGGCGCCGATGCACTTGCCGACCACCGCGGTGATCGCCACGCTGATGCCAACCGCGGGCATGAACGAGAGGCTCATCCACTGGTGGGCGATCCACCCTGCGTTCGAGTGATGTTCGCCAAACCCGCCGACGAGATACACCATGAAGAACGCCCAGCAGAACATCTCGTTGCCAAACATCAGCCCGCCCGGCCATCCGATGCGAAGGATGTCCTTGATGTGCGTGACCGATGGCCGCCATGCACGCCTCGTCCCATATAGGCGGTTGTACTTTGCGGAGAGGAATACCGCGGCCGGGATCAGCATCTCGACCATCGTCCCCATGACCGTGCCAAAGGCAGCGCCCTCAACACCGTGGCGGTCGATTCCCACGGACTGGCACACCGATGCAGTGAAGCTGAACCAGGCATCAAAGAGACTGTTGCCCGTCGGCGCTGGCGCGATCGCGCCGTAGATGAGGAAGCTGTTACAGACAAAGTTGGTGATGTTCGCGCTGATTTCCGCCGCGAGCACCACCGTCGGCCTGTGCATTCCATAAAAGAACTGCGAGAACGCACGCGCGGAGATCGTAAAGATCGCGCCCAGCACCAGCGGCCTGCCGTGCGAGGCTTCCATCGCTGCACGCTCTGGCGCATGCCCCATCGCAAGGAAGATCGATTCCATCGAGAGCGCGTACGGAATCAGGAGGATCCACGCGAGCACGCCAAGCCACACGCCCGACCACGCGTACGCAGGGGCTCGCTCGGGCGTCTTGTTGCCCAGATTCTGCGAGACGTACGTGTTGATGACCGTGAGGCAGCCAGTCACGATCGAGATCGGGATGAATGCAGCGAGGCCGCCGTTGCCCTGCGCACCGACGTAGATCGGATCGGGCCCAAGCCGCGAGACCATCAGCTTGTCCACCATCTGCATGAGGGTGTAGCTGGTCATCGCGACGACGACCGGCAGCGCGATCTTGACCATCTCGCGCAGCGGGTGTGGGTCGATGGCACTGATCTCGGCAGCTGCGGCATTCCCCGCAGCGGAAGCATCAGGGGCGGATTCAGCGGCTGGCATATCCGCTCCGGGAATGCCCGGAGCATTGTTCTGTTCTGATTCGCGTTGCATGGTGTATCGCCCCGTCCACGGGCAGAGGGTATGGCCCGCCCTGCGTTCTCGCGCCAGGACCTTCAGAGAAGAGACTCAGGATCAGTTGCGAGTTAGGGCTCACCCTCAGAGCGGGCAGTAATTGGGATTCTGGCCGTACAGGATCATGTGCTCCAGCGATGCCTGTATTTGTGCGTGCGTCATCGACGGCACCCGCTGGCGGAGCATCTCAAGCTCTCCCGTCGAACCGACCATCGGCGTGAAGTAACGCACCGGTCGAACACCACGACCGCCATCCTTGCAGAGGATGAAGCTCAGGATGCTCCTGCCGAACGCGGGGGACACATCAAGCCTGGTGTGCGCCAGGTACGACTGCAACAAACGCTCGTCGTAGGTGACGTGGAAGATATTCACCATCTCGGGCTCATATCCATCGGCCACGACCGTGTACTCATCACGCGGGATCGCGATGTCAACATCGTGAAAGCTGATGCCACGCCCCCACCGCGTCAGCGAGGTTTCACGATCTGCCTCCGGACGCGCAATCAAGGAGTCCATCACCATGCGGAACCGTGGCTCACTCGAAGCCTCGCCCGACCGGAGAACAACGTCCGCCGGGAGCATCCCCCAGAACGGCTGCTGCATCGTGTGGCTGTCGAAATAGCTCAGGCGATTGGGCGTCTCGATCACGACGAGAATGCCACCAGGTACAAGAAGCTTCCATGAACGCCGGAGTGTCTCGATGCGTTCTTTGAGCGTCTGATGCTCGAGCACCGCAAAGAGAAGAACGACGTCGAACGAAGTGCCGTACTTCTTCGCGACATCAAAGAACGCAGGCGCTCCGACCTCGTCGATCGTCACGTTGGAGAGCTTGAGCAGTTCAAACCGCTTGCGTGCAGTCTCAAGCCCGCCGACTGCAACATCACACGTGTGAACCGCCGAAGCGACCTGTGCAAACGCAGCCGCGCTTGAGCCCGTCCCGCACCCGACTTCAAGAACTCGCTTCCCTCCGAGCGGCATGATCCGATCAACCCACGGCAGCGCAAAGCGAACGCTCTGGTTGTACCGAATGAACGTGTTGAATTCGAGGTCGTACTGCCCTGCAGGGCTCGCCAGGAACTCTGCCTGCTCTGGCCTGAAGTACGTCTGCGCGTACGTCCTCCGGATCTCGCTCAGGATGCTCTGATCCTGCACGATGAGGTGTCCAAAATCACGCCGGGCCGCTGCCGTGGCTGAAGTCATCCGATACCCCGCTTTGAGTGTGCGACGGCTCCTGATCATCGCGTATCGCAAGGTACTCGAAAACGGCGTCGCTTGCCTCAAAAAACAAACAGACCCGCCGTGAAAGGCGGGTCCGCGTGAAAAAGCGATGTGCACCATCGTGCTTACTGATCGTGACCCGCAAAGTCGGGCAGCTTGTGACCTGCGTCGCGGAGCGTCTTCTCACGCGATGCAAGCTCGACATCGTGCTCGACCATCATCTTCGCCAGCTCCTCGACGCTCGTCGTCGGGACCCAGCCAAGCTTGTCCTTGGCCTTCTTGGGATCGCCAAGGAGCAGATCGACCTCTGCAGGACGCAGGTAGCGCGGGTCGTACGCGACGTGGTCCTTGAAATCGAGCCCTGCGTAGTTGAAGGCCATCTCCGCAAACTCGCGGACGGTGATCGTCCTGCCGGTGGCGACGACGTAATCGTCCGCCTTCTCCTGCTGGAGCATCATCCACATCATCTTCACATAGTCGCCTGCAAAGCCCCAGTCGCGCTTCGAATCAAGGTTACCCAGGTACACCTTGTCCTGGAGACCCATCTTGATGCGGCCCACTGCACGCGTGATCTTGCGCGTCACGAACGTCTCACCGCGGCGGGGAGACTCGTGGTTGAACAGGATGCCGCACGAGGCGTGCATCCCGTACGACTCGCGGTAGTTCACCGTGATCCAGTGTGCCGCCATCTTCGCAACTGCGTAGGGCGAGCGCGGATAGAACGGCGTCGTCTCGGTCTGGGGCGTCTCGATCACCTTGCCGTACTGCTCCGACGAGCTGGCCTGGTAGTAGCGGACCTGCTGGCCCGACTCCTGCTGGAACTCGCGCACCGCTTCGAGGAGCTTGTACGCACCCATCCCCACTGTCTCTGCTGTGTAGATCGGCATGTCGAACGACACGCGCACGTGCGACTGCGCACCGAGGTTGTACACCTCGTGCGGGCGCACGAGCTGCACGACCTTCGAAAGGTTGTTCGCATCGCACAGGTCGCCGTAATGGAGCTTCAGCCTGCCACCCTTGACGTGCGGATCAAGGTAGATGTGGTCGATGCGACCGGTGTTGAACGACGACGAGCGACGGACGATGCCGTGGACCTCGTAGCCCTTCTCGATGAGGAACTCGGCCAGGTACGAACCGTCCTGCCCGGTGATGCCGGTGATGAGTGCGCGCTTGGGGGTTGCCATAAGTACGTCTTCTTCGGTCAGAGTCTCAGAGGGGTTCAGGCCCTATCGAAATATAGGTCCTACATCCCTGGTTCGGGACGTGGTAGGACGAGCCAGAACGCTCCAGGCCCGCCCCCTTCGATCCGATTCTCAAGATCATCGACCACAACCCTGCACTTCTTGCGCTCCGCTAACGCTTCACCGACGGCGGATCCCCGATGTCGCCCACGGGCAGGACCTTCACTTCCTTGGCCCCCCGGAGCGTCATCAGACCCATCGCGCCGAGCAAAAGTGCCAGGACAACAGGCCCTGCAATCCGAACGGGACCCGATACGCGTTGAACCATGCTCTCAAGCTGGCTGCCGGACGTTCCGAACGATGACTGTGCAGGGAGGTCTGCGCCGCCCTTGGCATCTTCGCGCAGCACGATCGCTGCGGAGGCCATGGCAAAGAGAATGAACAGGAGCGGATCGACGTATCGCTCATACAGCCACGGGTTCTTGAACTGCGTGGCGCCGAATGCAGCGAGCGTGGTAAGGAAGACCCACCTCGCGCGGAAACCCAGCGACATCGCCCATGCAGCGATGATCGGCCCCGCGATCGCTGACAAGCCGACCATGAAAAGCGACCGCCCGCCGACCGAAGGAAACTTGTCTGCGATGTTCCAGATCGCGCCGTAGCGCCCCATCGAGACGTCGTAATCGCTTCGTCCGATCAGCGCGATGAATGCAGTACCCACAAACGCAAGAACCATCCAGGGCAGGCGGGTTCGCATGAGCCTGACAAACATAGGTCCCCAGAACCCTGCAAAGAAGACGCTGAGGAGCCCGATCAATGCAAGGACAAACGCACCTGCAGAGAGGTTCCACTTCCGTGCGTACCACGCATCCCACATCGGGGGCTGGAAGCGTCCGCCCCAGGTCTTGTAGAACCACGCAAGCACGAGAAATGCAGGAATCGTCGTCGCGATCGCGATCAGGGCCGGCACGACACGGCTCTTCCAATCACCAAGGGCTGCAGGGAGTGTCTGGTCGTCGTGGTCGCGTGCAGTGAATGCAAAGACCCACGCGAGCGACGCGAGCCAGATGTTTGATTGGCGCGTCGCGATCAGGCTCGCGAGCAAAAGCCCTGCAATCGCGAGCCTGGTGTACATCGCGCGGTCTGAAGGCTGCTTTCTAAGGAGGAACATCCCCATGATCGCCGCGGCGAGCATCCACGCCATGTTGTCCGGCAAGAGCCAGATCGTCGAATCCCAGATGTACATGCACGCGGCGATCGGCAGGAGCAATGCCAGCGTCAACAACCCCCTGCCGGTTCTTGAGACCGCTGCACCGATCACGAGCAGTGTCAGCGGACCGAAGATCGACGCAAGCAGCTGCAGACCCTGCTGCTCGACATTGAACGCACGGACCACGCCCGCCAGCATGAGGTGATAGAGCGGCGTCATCACGCCGGGATAGTCAGAGACATCCGGCGAAGGCCACTGCTCCGCGAATGTCGCGATCATCCGCGCGTGGTAGTTCACCTGGTCGGAATACCCGCGACCACGGCTGTTGCCCGAAAGGATGTTTGGAATCGCAACCGCCAGAAGAAGAATGACCGCGATCGCGATGGCCCACCAGGTTCTTCGCATGATGGCGAGTGTACCCGGATTGCTGCACGCAGAGCGATGCAAGCAATTGCCAATGCGGATCGAAGCCTTGAACTGCCTGGTCGATCAGTCCTGGTAATAGAACTCGGTCAGGCTCTTGCCGCGGACCTTCGCCGCCCGGGTCTTGACGCGGGGGTCATACTTCTCCTCGTCGCCGATGTAGCAGTTGGCAAGGAGGATCGTCCGGATGTACGCAGGACCCGCAGGCACCCACGCTGCATGCCCATCGGCAAACCCCATATTCGTCCCTGTCGCGCCGTGGTTGGCGTCTGCGTCGGGATAATTCGAAAGTCCCGTGTCGTCCTCATCAATCGTGATCATCGTCGTGTCCGTAAAACGGACATTGACCATGGTCTTGAGCGCGTTCACCGTCGTCGCAGCCCCATTGATGAAATCAGGCTCGCCCTTGCGGATGCCACGCTGCTTGTTCGTGTTGCCGAACCACTCGCCGTGGATCGCGTCACCCGTCGGATACAGGAACGGGCCATTCATCCACGCCCAGATCTCGTAGCTATGACCGCCCTTGCTGTCATACCTGCCGTTGCCGTTGTTCGTCAGGTCCCGCATCATCGGACGACCGTACTTGGTCATCGCGAGAGATTCGGTCAGCCACACATCCGTCCGCACGACGTGCCGGGTCGATGGGCACACCAGCATCGAAGGTGTATCGAGGTAGTTCGGGTACAGGTACCCGATGTCGTCCTCAGGATCGTCCTTGGTGGGGATGAACGCGCCGACCCTGCTGTCCTGCGCGAACATGAAACCTGCTTTGACGATCTGGGCCTGCGCATTGAGGCACTTGGCACGCCTGGTCGACTCGCGTGCACCGGACATGGCAGGAAGAAGAATCCCGATGAGCGTCGCAATGATTGCGATGACCACGAGCAGTTCGATCAGCGTGAATGCGTGACCGATCCCCTTCCCCACCCGCTTCCCCACGTAGTTTGCATTCCGCTCCATACATACGAGCATACCGCAAATGCAGGCCATCCCAATCTGATTTCATTGCGTACAAAGACCTGACACACTCAGCGAGCCGAGCTGAAGTACTGCTCCATATGCACCTCTCGCCGTGTCTCGCCCCTGATCTTCAAGGCGTTCGATTCAAGACCCCATGCCACGAAACCCAGCGACTCGTAGATCTTGCGGGCAGGGGATCCCTCGCTGACCGAAAGCTGGATGACCTCGACCCCTTCCCACGACAGGGCTTCATCCATCGTTCGTTTCACGACTGCACGGCCGATTCCCTTTCCTCTTGCAGAGGGGGACGTGTAGACCCCCCAGATTCTCGCGATGTGGGCTCGCTTAAGCTTGGCCTCGCGCATCGCACCGGCGATTGAGACAAGCTGGCCACCGTCAAACGCACCCACGATGCACGACCACCGTCCGCCAAGTGCTTCCTGCACACCCTGCGGATCCAGCCCCCGGTCGTCTTCCACGCTTGCAGAGAACGCCCATGGCGAATCACCCAGCGCCTCTCGCCGAAGCGCGATGTACGCAGCGATGTCCCCCTCTTCCAACCGCCGAACCGTGCTCATCATGCAACTCCTCCACCCGTGCAATGCCTCGACTGCAGAGAGGGAACCAGCATATCTCGCGCCTCGGCGCAGAGGTGAGTACAGGTTCACCCAAGGATCACCCAGCGATCACCCCGGACCCGGATACTTATGCAGAACGATCGCAGTGAACGCCCTGGCTCGAGTGGGCAGGGCCGCATCGTTAAAACCGGAGCAAGGTCATGAACAAGCTGGTCAAGACAGGCATCGCGGGCTTCGCAGCCTGGAAGTGGGGCGGCGGAATCTTCGGCACCATCATCCTCTTCATCATCGTGTACTTCCTGCTCGGCAGGCTCTGAGCCGCCGCAGCAGCAGCCGGTTGATGTAACAACTTCGAATGGCGGCACAGCGGCGACGGGCCTCCCCGCACCCCCTGTGCCGTTTTTTCATGCGCCGAGCGAACTGCACTGCATCTGCATCACCCCTAGAAAACGAGAACGCCCGGACCATCGCCCGGGGCATCCCCATTTCTCTCTATTGTGAGAGACTCGTTGTATTACTGCGTGGGTGCTCAGGACCGCTTGAGAACCTTGCCTGGCATCCCTGCAAGGAAGCCGCCTGCGATGATGCCCGCCACCCCGCCGATCATCAGCCACACGGAACGATCGGTTGGGTTGCCCGTGAAGAACTCTGAGACTTCCGACGCCAGTGAATCGGCCGCCGAGATGCCCAGGATCAGGAGGACGATCCCGACTGCCAGGAAGACGAATCCAACGACGCGTTGCATGGTTCAGCTCCGTCAATGTGCTTTACCTGCCGCACGACACGAGGGCAGGTTTCGGTTCAACATTGATGGAACACCCTGGCCGCCGCCCTCCGTGAACACCCCATGAAACCTCTATCACGAGTTCCAGTGGCGGACCTTCAGCAGGCGCCGCCTTGCCATGGGTATGAACACTTCATGCCATACCGCAGAACCTGAAACCTCCCTGCACGCCCATCAGAACACCCACCAGAACATCAACCTTCATAACTCCGCCATGCGTGCAGGGGTCATTGCCGTCATCGCCAGCCTCGCCACGATCGCGACCGCCCTTGCAGGGTGTGCAGTCGCCGCGGGTGCTGCTGCAGGTGGTGCAGCGGGCTACGTCGCGGGCCACGAAGCTGCAGACGGCGACTAAAAAACTGGTACACCAACTGGTCCATCGCCATCGATTCGGGTCTCGCTAGGGGCTTTGAGTGTGCAGCACTCGATCTTCCCCCAATCTCTGGGACAGAGATCTCCAATCTGCACCTACACCGCCCCTGTGTGCCGATCAACAATGCATGACCGTGGCATTGCCGGCGACATCCAATCCCGAGCCCTCCCAGCCTACTGCTCAGCAGGCTCGCGGCGTCTCTGCATCCGCGCCCATGGTCATTGATCCGGGCTGGCTTTTCATCATCGCTGGGATGGGCCTGATCGGTAGCTCGCTCCTGATCCCTGCGGTCGATTCACTCGCAGAGGCACGCCATCTTCGCGACCGTGCACTTACCATCGAGCAGCACCGCCTCGACCGGATCATCCGCCACGAAGAGTTCCTTGAAGGACTCCACGTCAAGGACCCGACGCTGGCCCTCTCGCTCGCTGCCTCGCAGCTCAACCAGATCCCATCAGATCGCAATCCCATGCCGATCACCGCCAGCGAAGCCAAGAGCACGGATGAGCCCCTGGGCCTTTCCGATGCCTCAGTCTTCCCTGCACTCGAGCCGCCGCCGATCGAACTTCCCGTCCGCAAGCGTGGCAACTCGCTCCTTGAGCAGCTCGTGCTTTCGCCCAAGACCGGCCTGTGGGTCGGCCTGACGGGCGCGGTGTGCGTCCTGATCGGGCTCCTCCCCCGTGCACGTCGCGGCTGAACCTGCATCAGCACCCGATAGAACGGGTACCTCTCAACGCGAATCAAAGACCCGGATCGCGATCTGCATCACCCCATGCAGATCCTGACACGTCGCGCCGCCCGCTGCGTGCACCGCCATCCCATACGACACTGCAGCGAGGTACCGCGAAAGTCCTGCTGCATCCATCCCTGCAGGAAGGTCGCCCTCGGCCGCTGCACGCTCGAACCGCTCCTTGAGCCGTTCCTCACCTGCCTGCCTGCACTTTGCTACCTCATCACAGACCTTCGTGGTCTCTTCCCCCCCAACCAGCGCGCTCTGCACGAGCATGCACCCCCGGGGCGAAGTCCCATCCTTGCCGCAGACCTGGGCGATCCCTGCAGTCAGCAGCTTCTCCGCCACACCCCGTGCAGTCGGCTGGGCGATCGCCTCTTCCAGAGCCCCCCCAAATCCACGGACGTACCGCTCCACCGCCCGCTTGAAGAGCTCTTCCTTATTCCCAAACGCTGCATACAGGCTCGGCCGGTTGATCCCCATCGCCTTGGTCAGTTCGGGCAATGAGGCACCCTCGTACCCGCGGGTCCAGAAGACCCGCAGGGCTGCATCCAGTGCTTCATCCGCATCAAAGCTCCGAGGACGTCCGATAGGCATGGCAAACTCTTTTTCGACTTTTTTACCGATCGGTACAGTCTAGACCTTGACTCTCACTTGGACCACTTCTAATTTGTACTGGCCGGTATAAAACTGGCCCAAAGGAGCCCCGCAAGGGGAGCAGGAACCAAGCCATGTCCAGTACCACCAAGTCGTTTGCAGGGAAGGTTGTTCTCGTGACCGGTGCTTCCAAGGGCATCGGTGCAGCCATCGCACTCGAGTTTGCCCGCCAGGGTGCTGCAGTGACCGTCAACTACGCCTCCGACAAGGCAGGTGCAGACCGCGTCGTCGCGGAGATCACCTCCAAGGGCGGACGTGCAGTCGCGCTCAAGGCCGACCTGAGCATCCCGTCCGACATCGAGAAGCTCTTTGCGGATTCAAAGAAGGCGTTCGGGAGGCTCGACGTCCTGGTGAACAACGCAGGCGTGTACGAGTTCTCGCCGCTCGACGGGATCACACCCGAGCACTTCCACAAGCAGTTCAACGTCAACGTGCTCGGCCTTCTGCTCGCAACGCGTGAAGCAGCCAAGCACATCGGGCCTGAGGGCGGCAGCGTCGTGAACATCAGCTCGGGCATCTCGACGATCACGCCCCCCAACTCCGCCGTGTATGCATCGACCAAGGCCTCGGTCGACGCGATCACGCAGGTGCTTTCGAAGGAACTCGCGCCCCGCAAGATCCGCGTGAACTCGATCAACCCTGGCATGATCGAGACCGAGGGTGTCCGTGCTGCAGGGTTCCACAAGGGCGAGATGCGTGCATGGGTCGAGCAGGTCACGCCGCTGGGGCGCATCGGCCTCCTTGAAGAGGTCGCCCCTGCAGTCGCCTTCTTCGCATCCGAGCACGCCTCGTACATCACGGGTGAGACGCTCCACATCACCGGCGGCTCACGCTGAATTGACCAGAAGATGCCTTTGAATCAACACCGCCGCGGCCCGTGCCGCGGCGGTGTGCTTTTCTGTCGCTGTTCGTCCCGGGCGTGCCCTGCACATCGCAGAGATTCAGAATGATGAGCGTCCCCGCAACCTCCGTTCTCTTCTTCCGGTAGACATTGCGGACAAATCACACATCGGTGCACCTTGCACCTGGCGGTTCACGCACTGCGCTTGGGAGTTTCACCATGCTCGGGAATCAGATTCACTCTGCACGTCACGGCCTCTGCATCAGCGTCCTCGTGTCCGTCAGCGGCTTGGCTTCATCGCACGGCCTTGCCCAGACCACGATTGAATGGGCAAACCCTGCAGGTGGAAGCTGGTTCGTGCCCGGCAACTGGTCGCCAGCAGTCGTCCCCAATGCGTACTCGCAGCACGCGATCGTTGGCGGCAACACACCCTTTGCAGTAGAGGTCCCTGCAGCTTCCACGATCACGATCGACGGCCTTTCGCTGACCAACCCCTTCGCGAACATGACCTTTGGTGATGCGAGCGGCCACACGCTCGTCTCATTTGCTTCCAAGGGGTTCTGGAACGCAGCAGCGTTGACACTCCATGCACCCACGGGCACCGGCAATTCCACGCTTCTTGAGTTCACGCAGAACGCGCTCCTCGCGGGGCCGGGCAGCATCCGGCTCGACCAGGGCTCCAACTCGATCATCCGTGCACTCGCAGGCGCGAGCGTCACGCTTCAATCGCCGCAAGAACTCTTCGGCACGGGCGTGATTCAGGGCGTGGTAAATGAAAGCACGATCTCTGCAGATATTCCTGGGCAGGTGTTGAGTGTCGCGGGCGTCAATCGCGAACTCGTGCAGGCCGTCGGTGGCACGCTCCTTCTCAATCAGCTGAATCAGGAGGACGATGGCATCGTGAGCATCCGCGGCGCGACGTCGCGGATGCATGCACAGAGCACGATCGTCGGCGGCCACGTTGAGCAGCATGACGGCGCGATCATCGATGGCGGTCGTTTCGCCCATGTCTCGCTCATGAGCGACATCGCAGTCGGTAGCGCCAGTGCAAACTCCGCGTCGCTGACGCTCGAAGGCGCGATCGGCCACGACGGCCTGCTCCGCATGCTCCCGCTGGCGTCGCAGAACTCGGTATCGCGTTTGATCCTCACCAACGCGCAGCTCAACGGTTCTGGTATTTCTCAGAGCGATAACGGCACTGCAGGCCTTCTCTTCAACGGCACGAGCACGATCGGCCCGGATCAGATCATCCGCTCGTTCGCATTTGTGTGGGGCAACACCCCCACTGCACGCCTCATCAACCACGGCACGATTGAGAATCTTACCTCCTCAACGGTTACGTCAATCTCAGGCGTGACCAACCACGGGCTGATCCGCGCTGGAAACGGTGTATTGATGCGTCTGTACGGAACGCAAGTGAACAACCGCGACGCAGTGTTCATCAACGACGGGCTCTTCCTCTGTGGGCCAACGGCCGGCACCGAGGTCCACCAGAACATCGAGCAGACACCAGATGGCATCGTCCGGGTCGATGGTGGCAGTCGCATCACGACCCGCGAGAGCATTTACATCTCTGGCGGCAGGCTCGAATCCGTCAATGGCGGCGAGTTCCGTTTCGCAAGCACGGTCGAGCTGCGAGACGTCACGATGGATGCGACGATCAACATCGAGCAGACGTGTTACGCACTCGGCACGCTCCGAAACGACGGGCTTCTGCGTCTCGTCGGAGCGGATCTCTATACGACCAAGGACAACCTGATCTACCCGATATACATCGAAGGTGACGGCGCGATCCGCCTCCAAGGTGGCAGCATCGAGACGAACTCTCGCCAGTTCGTGTATCACGCCCACGGCCACACGATCGAGGGCGTGGGCAGCGTCGGACGCTACGGCAACAACTTCATCAACGACGGGACGATCTCTGCAGGTTCGCCGTATGGCACCATGACGATCTCGGACATCGCGCAAGGTGCCTTGGGCACCATCGCGGTCGATCTCGGCGGCACTGCTGCTTCGCAGCGAGACCTCTACCAGCTCAATGGATCGCGAATCTGGCTCGGCGGCACGCTCCGCGTCCGCTTCCAGAACGGCTACACGCTCGCGCCGTGCGAGTCGTACACGTTCATCAGCGGAACGACCGATGGCGTCAAGGGTGTCTTTGCATGGCACGACCTTCCCGTCATGCCCGTCGGCAAGCTCTCGGTCGAGACTACCGGCTCATCCGTCACGCTCGCCTACCGGCCTGCAGATGTCGACGGCTCGGGCTTTGTCGATCTTGACGACTACGGCTGGTTCATCGAGCGATTCGAAGCAGGCGACGATACGGCGGATTTCGACAACTCCGGTTTTGTCGATACCGACGACTTCACCGCGTTTGCGATCGCCTTTGACCAAGGCTGCTGAAACCGCTCATGCGCATGCTGAAGTTGATGCCGCGAAAAACGCGGTATCAACAATTTATTGGATCAGTGCGGCATCGGGAATCGCTTGCACATCGTCCGGATCTCTTCGCGAACTGCACCGGCCACCGTCGCACGCTCTGCCTCGCCCTTCACCCCTGCATCCAGCACGCGGTCGATGAACCCCGCGACCGTCGCCATGTCCGCTTCCTTCAGCCCGCGCGTCGTGATCGCAGGCGTACCCAGGCGAATGCCGCTGGTGAACTTCGGCGGACGCGGATCATCAGGAATCCCGTTCTTGTTGCAGATGATCCCTGCTTCTTCCAGCCACTTCTCTGCATCGGCGCCCGTCAGCTTCTCAGACCTGGTCCTGAGATCGACCAGCATCAGGTGATTGTCCGTCCCGCCTGAGGTAATCCGATAGCCCTGCTTCACGAGCGCTGCGGCGAGCGCCCGGGCGTTCTTCACGACCTGCGACGAATACGTCTTGAACGAATCCTGGAGGCACTCGCCAAACGCGACCGCCTTCGCTGCGATCACGTGCATCAACGGCCCGCCCTGCATGCCGGGGAAGACCGCCTTGTCGATCTTCTTTGCCAGTTCTTCATCGTTCGTCAGGATCAGGCCGCCGCGCGGGCCGCGCAGTGTCTTGTGCGTCGTCGTCGTCACGACGTGTGCATGCGGGAACGGCGAGGGGTGTGCACCGCCGACGATCAGGCCCGCGATGTGTGCCACGTCTGCCACAAGCAGTGCACCGCACTCATCCGCCGCCTCGCGGAACTTCTTGAAATCGATCACGCGCGGGTATGCGGAGTAGCCGCACATCAGCACCTTGGGCTTGTGCTCCCTGCAGACCGCCTTGACCGCGTCGTAGTCGATCTGTTCCTGCTGCGTGCCGCCGTCCTTCACATAATGAAGCGGATAGTGCACCGGCTTGTAGTACGTCCCGCTGAAGTTGATCTTCATCCCGTGCGAAAGATGCCCGCCATCCTTCAGCACAAGGCTCGCGAACGTCGAACCCGGCTCCATCAGCGCCATGAAGACCGCTGCGTTGGCCTGTGCACCCGAATGCGGCTGCACGTTGGCAAACTTGCACCCGAACATCTGCTTGGCACGGTCCCGCGCGATCGTCTCGATCTCGTCGTGATACACGCACCCGCCGTAATACCGCGCGCCGGGATACCCCTCTGCGTACTTGTTGGTCAGGCAGGTGCCCATCGCGTGCATCACCGCGGTCGAGACGTGGTTCTCGCTGGCGATGAGCTCGAGCGTGGTTTCCTGGCGCTCCGCCTCCTTGGCGATGAGGTCGGCGATGGCGCGGTCCTGGCCGCGGAGGCGATCAACGTACTGGGCGGAAAGCTGGTCCATTGTGGCGGATGGTATCTGCCACCACGCCCCTGGTCATCAGCCAGCCAAAGACTACAGCAGGAACCCGAGCCTGCTCGCAAGAACGATCATCCCCACAAAGCCCCCACCCACGCCAGCAGCCACAAAAACGGCGAGAATCACGCTCCGGGCAAGCCCTGCCCGTGTTCTTGCAAATCCATACCACCACCAGGCGATCGCGACGACCCCCAGGATCAGCCACGAGATCATCGCGCCCTCGACCATCATTGATGGAATGCCTAGAGCTGCCGAGCCAAACATCGACGCCATTGCAAAGATTGATGCCAGGCCAACCGCCCACACCACGCCAAGCTCGATTGACCCTGCCCATGCAGCCCACCACCCGCGCATGCCGCGCACGTCCGGCGACATTGCCTGCGTCACTCCTGGCAGCAACCTGACCAAACGCGCGATCCCCATCACCACCATCGGAGCAGCCATCGCGCTCACTCCGGGCAGGCAGAGCGTCCAGATATCGATCGTCGCAAACGCGTTAGGCGACTTCCATATGTCGATGGACGCGTACGGGTTGAGCAGGAGATTGTCACCGTTGCGATTGTGCAGAATGCTGGGAAGATCCGGCGTCTGCCAGCTGTTCCAGCACTGGACACCAATCAAAAGCACCGACAGCGCGACGTGGCCGAAGACAAGACACACTGCAGCGAAGATCAACCACCGATTTGCGTTTCCCCCCCTGCTCCGTGCAATGTCACTCCAGAACCACCGCAAAAACAGAATGCGAAAGAACGTCCGAATCCATCGCAGCGGCGAAATGCGCTGGCCATGCGCAAACGACCACGTCGGCCAGTGCTTCCAGAATTGCGCGATCTCCGCCCAGGTTCGTGTCCGGCCGCACTCGGGGCATTGGACTGTGCCTGCAGATTCTGCATCAGCCACTTGCGAGTGCGTCTGCATGCCTGCAAGTTCGTAGCGGCACGCAGGGCAGGCCGTCTCCGTCACAACCTGGCTGATTGCATCAGGATCAGCCATGAGCATCTCTCCTCCGCTGCTGCATCGCATGCACGCGAACTCCGGGAAACATGCTGGTATGCTGGTTCTGCATGCAGATCGCAACCCTCACCGGCGCACGCCAATTGATGCATGACTGGACCGCCTCACCTGCACTCCGTGCCCACATGGAAGCAGTCAGTGCGGCGGTTGAGTCTTACGCGAATCTCCTGGACCCTGCAAACGCAGAGCGCTGGGCGATCGCAGGGCTCCTTCACGATTTTGACTACGAAAAGCACCCGACGGAGGAAGAACATCCGGTCGTCGGTGTTGCGCACCTCAGAACGCTCGGTGTCGACGACGAGATCTGTACCACCATCCTCGCACACGCCCCCAGAACCGGCACGCCACGCAACCGCCCGATGTCGGTCGCACTCTTTGCCTGCGATGAGCTCTCTGGTTTCATCGTCGCCTGCTCCAAGGTTCGCCCCGACGGCCTTGCATCGCTCAATGCATCCAGCGTCCGAAAGAAGCTCAAGGACAAGGCCTTTGCAGCCGCAGTCAGCCGCGACGACATCGCGGTCGGAACTTCAGAACTCGCTGCACTCTTGAACAAGCAGGTGACCCCCGAGTTTGAATCTGAGCACATCCAGCGCTGCATTGATGCGATCAGGCAACGACTCGGTTGAGATGTCGACCGCATCATGCCAGTAAAACCTACCAGAACAGATCATTGATCAGGCTCATTCTGTAACTTCCAAGCATTGTAAACATGATGCCGATCGCGATCAGGTTCGCGAGCACCACAAGCAGAACGCTCAGCACACTTCCATGCGGCAGCTTGAGATATCGCGTCACCGCGAATCTCCACCACCATACCTGCCACGCCCACGCAATGACTGCAAAGACAACCCATTTCCATTTCCCCCACGCCAGTTGCCAATGCCAGGTATCGAGACCTTGCAGTGCACGGTATCTCCAGCTCAGGAGCCCGAGCGACTCAAGTGCATCCTGCACGATCCATGGAATCGAGCACAGCACCACCATGATCGGCAGGCCATACATCGCTACACGCACCACGTGCATCGATCGCACCTTGGCACGACGGAGGCTCTGAGGCAAAAGCACAAAGCACGGTCCGACCAATGCACCGCCAAGCATGATCAGCCACGCAGCGAACGGAAACTCGGTGATCCAGTTCAACCACCCCCGAGGCTCAAACACTCCCAGCAACGTGCGCGGCCAGATGAGGCGGGTCACGGTGTACGAGTTGACGGACTTGCTCCAACTGCCGCCGCCCATGCCATTTGGATCAACAAACCAGACCCACGCCGGATAGCACATCACGTACGCGAGCCACGGCAGCAGCATCGCCACGATCGCAAGATAGAGCAGTCGATCAGGCCGAAACACAAACTCCATCCGCATCGCACGCCAGAACCCAGGCGCCCACAGCATCCGCGGAATCGTCGCAAGCACCTGTATCATCCGACGCAGCAGCGAGGGTGCCTTCGACTGCTCATACGACCACTTCGGCACCCGACGTGCAGGATTCAGCACGTCACCCCACGCAAGAATCAGTCCATGTCGCCACCGTCCCCGACAGGTCATACCCGCACCGAGCGCACTCGGCCTGCACTGTCGCGCCGCCTTCTTCCATCAACCGCAAACTCCCCGCGCAAGACCCGATACCCACTCAAACAGCCAGCACCTCGACCATGTTCCACATTCCTCCAGATTCACGCAAATACACCGTCCGCCAATGAAAAAGGGCAGGATCTCGTTGAGATCCTGCCCTTCATTGATGTGTTTCAGGAGGGGTGCCCTGCTCCGGCCTGCTCTGAGGCCGGGGCAGGTATCACAGGCCCCCATCACTCAACATTCAGCGAATTCACGAACGCTTCCAGTTCCGCCTGGAGCCGCTGACGGTTCTCGCGCTCCTTGGCAATCTCATCCCGCAGACCGTCGAGCCTCGTCTCCTGATCGCTGAGCTTCTTCATGTACCTGCTGTAGAGCTCGCTCGCGCGGTCGATGCTCGTCATGTTCTGGCGAAGACGATTCTGATCCTGGTCGATCTCGTTCTTCTCCTGATCAAGCGCGGCGATCTTGCGATCCGCATCGACCACCAGCCCGCGACGACGACCTGCCTCGCGCACCGCGTCGATCGCTTCCTTCGACATCTTCCCGCCGTTGTGCTGCTCAAGGAGCCAGTTAAAGTCGTAATCAAGCACGCCTGCAGTGTGGAGGCCCACCTGCTCGGTCGAGACCGCGATCACGCCTTCCTTCCCTGCACCGATCGGAAGCTCAAACCGGTAGAACTGCTCGGTCTGCTCCGACACCTTCGGTGCCTTGTCGCCCTTCACCAGATCCCAGCCCTGCACGCGCGGATGCTCCACGATCACCAGCCGCTCGCGTGCATTGTCCTTGTTCTTGAACGCGTACGACGTCGTCTGCACCTGCTTGAACGTCTGCTCGATAATCCCCTTGACGATGCGCACCTTCTGGACCGTGTTGCTCCCCGTGTCCTGCGCCACCGCGTTCACGTCAAGATCCACTGCATACGCAAGCAGACGCTTATCTCCCGGCGGCACATGCCCAATCTGTGCATCACCTGCATACGTCCCACCGTCGTACACGCTGATCGGCCCGGGCATCAGCTGGAGCTTCGATGAGTTCGTCACCTCGACGCCGCGCATCGGGTATTGCGACCCGTCCGTGCGATTGAAGATGCTCACGCGCCGACCATCAACCTGCTCTGACAAGATCGGGATCATCGCAGAGCGCTGACGCTCGACCGTTACCGGGTGATCGACCTGGTACTGGAACACCTCACCTGCCTCAACGCCTTGTGCCTGTGCAGCACCGCCGTATGCAGCCATGTTCGACGCATCAAACCGCTGCTGCGCATATTCAGCCTCTGCCTTGGCAAGCCCGCCCGGTGCACGCGAGGATGCAGGGACGCCAGCTGCAGTGTCTGCCAGCTCACGACGGCCACGGCTTGCCAGCGAGTCCTGCTTCGGTGGTGGCACGTTCCCTGACGCCATCTCTTCCAATCGGTTCGCGATCACAGATGAACCGCCGTAAATCCTTGGCGAGACGCCCGGCACCGTCGGCACCGCAACCCACGGACGGTCCAGGTACATCGGCTCGTACAGGTCCATCTCAAAGCTCACCGGACGACCCGACACCAGCGACAGCGTCACATCCTTCCAGTCTTCGTCGGTCGTGTTCTCGACGATCGCCCAGCCTTGGAGCATCGGCGAGCTTCCACCCTTGCCAAGACCTTCCTTCACCTTCGCATCAGGCAAGACGAGCCGGTAGCTGGTCTTCCACACCGGCATCTCGCTCACATACGCGACCGCGACGTCGCGCGCACCATCCCCGCGAAACCCGATGTCGACAACCTTCGTGCGGTCTGCGCGGTGCTCTGCAAGTGCAGCAAGTGCACGCATGAGCTCTTCGTTCAGTTCCTTGTCATCCAGCACGACATTCGTGATCGTCCGGTAGCTGATCGACCGGATCCCCGAACCGGTCAAGAGGTTCAGGTATGCGACGTTCACCGGCTCGTGTGCATTGCCCTGCGCTTCAAGCCGGAACTCAACGCCGAGAATCGTTCCTGAAACCTGCCCCTCAGCCATCGTGATCGTGGCCTTGCTCCCGCGAAGCTGGCCGAGAATCTCCTGGACGCTCGGGTTCTTCGAGATATCAACGCCAAAGCTCGCAAGCCTCCTTGCAAGCGGCTCCTTCGAGCCGTACCCCACGCTCGCGACCTCGCCGCCAAAATCAAGCACGACCATCGACTTGAGAATGTCGTTGATCTGCTCGGTGCTGAACTTCAGGTGCACCGTCGAATCGCCATCGACGCGACCACGTCGCTCAAACGAACCCACGCCAGAGCGGTACAGCGTGATCCGCTTGATCGGAAGGCTCGAATCCGCCACTTCCCGCGCGCGGGATGCAGTTTCGATAGAAGGCGCAGTCGCTGCACGCTCTTCCGACCCCTGCGCCCACCCTGCAGCAAGCCCGCAGACACAGACGATCGCGCTGATCAACACCCGATGCGTGGACGTGTTCATGATGACGTGTTCCTGGTTGGGCGGTCCCCCGCCCGATGTGTGCCGTTTCGTGCTTTGCCGCACCTGGCAGGCACCTCGCCCGCCCCACACTCTAACGCGGACCTTTGGGGTGCGTTCCATCCCCACATTCCGCCGTTACGTCCCCGTGACATTCACCCCGTGCACGTAGCATAACCCACTCGCGTGCACACCATCGACCTCGCCACCCTCTCCTGGACCGTTCGCCCAACCGGCGACCTTGCGCACATCCCGCAGGACGTTCGAGAGAAGCTCGCTCCAGGCATCCCTGCGATCATCCCCGGTTGTGTCCACGAAGACCTTCTCCGTGCTTCGCTCATCCCCGACCCGCGCCTCGCGGTCAACGAACCACGCTGTGCATGGGTCTCTCGCACCGATTGGATCTACTCGACAACCTTTGATGCCTCCGCATTAAGTGTCTTGCGGCAGGACGTTTTGGGGCAGGATATTTTGGGGCGAGATATCTTGGGGCGGGGCCTTTCAGGCCCCGTGTCTTTACTCTTCTCTTGCCTCGACACCATCGCCTCCATCCATCTCAATGGCACACACCTCGCCTCCACCCAAAGCGAGTTCATCCCCCACCGCTTCGACATCACGAATCTTCTCCGCACTGGCGTCAACACGCTCTCCATCACTTTCACCAGCCCGCTCCGATATATCGAAGACCAAGCCCGCAGGCTCGGCCCGCGCCCCGTGAATGGCGACTGGGCTCCCTTCAACATGATCCGCAAGTGCGCCAGCAACTTTGAATGGGACTGGGGCCCAAGGCTCGCAACCGTCGGCATCACGGGCGATGCACGTATTGAGCTTGCAACGCCACCGGCTCTCAGCACGCACGCAACTCCTGTCGCATCTCTTGATACAGACCCTGCCAGCGGCGGATTCTGCATTCGTGCGTGGAACGGCTCGCCAATCTTCGCCCTGGGCGCAAACTGGATCCCAAACGGCCTCTTCCCCTCTGATCGCACGCCACAGAAGGTCCTCCCGCTTCTCCAGGCCGCCAAGGACTGCGGCATGAACATGATCCGCGTCTGGGGCGGCGGACGCTACGAGCCCGACTGGTTCTACGAGCTCTGCACCGAGCTTGGCCTCATGGTCTGGCAGGACTTCATGTTCGCCTGTGCCTGCTATCCCGAAGAAGAGCCCCTTAGATCGCTCATCATCGAAGAAGCACGAACACAGGTCGTTCGCCTTTCACGCCATCCCTGCATCATCTTCTGGTGCGGCGGAAACGAGAACCACTGGGCCTACCAATCCTGGGGCTTCAAGGAAAAACTCGCTGCAAGCGATCAGCCTCACAAGACCTGGGGCCGCGAGTACTGGCAATCCATCCTCCCATCCATCGTGAGCAAGCTCGACCCCGACCGCCCCTACTGGCCCGACAGCCCGTGGTCGTTCGATGAATCGATCCACCCAAACGACGCAGCTCGCGGCGATCGCCACTCATGGGATGTGAACTTCTGGGACCACTGGTCGGGCGGCTATCAGAAGATCATCCCACGCTTCTGCTCTGAGTTCGGCCAGCAATCACCCAGCAACCGCGCAACACTCCGCGAAGCAGACCTGCTTCCTCAAATCTTGGGGCGGGGCCTTTCAGGCCCCGAGTCTTCTTCTGCTCCTGCTGGGTGCCCTGCTCCGGACTGCTCTGAGCACGGGGCAGGTGATGTATCACTCGCCCCCACACCCACCGACCCCTCCTGGTCCTCCGCTCTCATGGGCCCCGCCCTCGCCCATCGCCAGCGAGGCCCCGGCGGCAACCAGCGCTGGTACGACGAGCCGATCGACGCGCTCTTCACTCGCCCCGCCACCTTTGATCAATGGCACTTCGCTGCGCAGCTTCTCCAGGCACGCGCCCTCCGCACCGCCATCGAGTGGCACCGCGTGAACGCACCGACCTGCCAGGGCTCACTCCTCTGGCAACTCAATGATGCATGGCCCGGCCTCTCGTGGTCAATCATCGATTCTGCAGGCCGCTGCAAACCTGCATACCACGCAGTGAAATCTGCACACGCGCCACGCATCGCCTCGCTCCACGTCGTGGACGACTACCTCACGCTCTTTGCAGTCAACGACACCGATGAAACGTGGGAAGAAACCGCAACGCTCCAGCTCATGTCGTTCACCGGCGACACCATCCGAAGATGGCCCTGCACGCTCAACATCCCGCCGCGCACGAGCCTCCGCGTCGGCCGCCTCGGTAAACCTCTAGACATCACAAGCGACCCCACACACCAGTTCATCGCGTTCCGCTCACCGCACGCAACTGCAGAATGGTTCTTCAAGCCCGACAAAGAGCTCAACTACCCCGTGCCCGAGTTCCGCAAGGTGCGCGTGACGCCCACTCCAACCGGCGCCCGTCTCTACTTCCGTGCACACACCCTGATCCGCGATCTCATCATCCTCGCAGACCGCCTCGACCCACAGAACCACGCAGGCTGCGGCCACATCACGCTCCTCCCCACCGAGCGCTTCAGCATCGAGATCAACGCGCCGACCTTGATCCACGATCTCAAGTCATCCGGCCTCGCAGACGACGACAACGCACCCCTGCGCTGGCCCTTCCTGCAGTGCGCCAACACGCTCGGCAAGCGCGACTGACAAACTGCATGTGTTGTGTGGGTGCCCGTGTCCGGCCTGCTTTGAGGCCGGACACGGACGAAGTCATCACTCCGTGGCCCAAGATCGCCACGTTCTACGTTATAGAATTACAGTTTGCCGCTGTGCCGCTGTCAGATCATGACATAGTGTCACTACGCAGCAACATTTGCCCCATTTGCTACTTTCCCACCCGCTCCGCCAGCACCTTATCCACGCGCGGCCCATCCATGTCCACGACTTCAAACCGCCACTCTTCCCACTGAAACAGTTCGCCCGTCCGCGGGATGCGGCCAAGCACGGTCGTCACCATCCCTGCCAGCGTGGTGTACTCACCTGCTTCCTCTTCCGGAAGCTCGTCGATCCCCGTCACTTCCTTGATCTGATCGACACCGACACTTCCATCCAGCAGCAAAGAACCATCTGCACGCCTGACGATCGATGAATCGCGCACCATCTCCGGCGTCGCTGCATCACCAATCAGCGCTTCAAGCACATCGTTGAGCGTGATCACGCCCTCAACGCCGCCGTACTCATCAACCACAAACGCAAACCGCGTCCCTGCTCCACGGAACCGCTCGGGAATCTTCAGCGCGGGTGTCGCCTCGGGCAGATACAACGGCGGGCGTGCGATCTCACCTAGGTTTGGCGTATCGCTCACAAGCAGGTGCCGCACCAGGTCCTTCACGTGCACAACGCCCACGACCTTCTGAAGCGTTCCCCTGCACACCGGAAAGTGCGAGTGCACCGCGGTCGCGACTGCGATCCTGATCTGATCCACCGACGCATCAGCGTCGAGCCACTCGATCTCCGTGCGCGGCACCATCAGGTTGCGCACCTGACGATCACCAAGCCGCAGCACGCGCTCGACAAGCTCGTGCTCGGTCCGCCCGAGAACGCCTTCCTTCGCGGCCTGCTCGATGATCCCGCGAACCTCATCTTCCGTCACCGCATCCGTATCTTCCGGCGGACGCCCGAACGGGCGGATCGCGATATCGGTCGAAAGGCTCAGGACCCACACGATCGGCGCGCCGACCTTCGAGAGCCACGTCATCGGCCTCGATACCAGCTTGGCGATCCGCTCAGGATTTGACAGTGCGATCCGCTTGGGCACAAGCTCGCCGATCACCAGCGAGAGGTACGTGATGCCCATGACCGTCACGACCGACGCAGTGACGCGTGCATATTCCTTGATCGGTTCAAACTGCTCGAGCCAGCCGCGCACGTCGTCCGACAAGGCTGCCTCGCCGAACACGCCCGAAAGAACGCTCACCAGCGTGATGCCGACCTGCACCGTCGAAAGAAATCGCGTCGGGTCTTCCGCAAGCGCCAGCGCAGCTGCCGCGGACGTGCTGCCGTTCTCCGCATCCTGGCGCAGCCTGACCTTCTTCGCCGAGACAACGGCGATTTCAGACAAGGCCAGAAGCCCGTTCACGACGACCAATAGCAGCAGAATCGCAAAGGCCATGTGCCTGCTCCATCACCCCGTAGAGCAATGCACTCAGCCCATTGCCATCGTCATCAGGAACTCTGCGTTGGTCTTCACCTTCTTGAGGCGTGTCCGGATCAGCTCCATCGCCTCGACGACATTCATGTCGCTCAAGACCTTGCGCAGGCGATGCACCAGTTCGAGTTCCTTGGGATCAAGGAGGAGCTCTTCGCGACGCGTGCCCGACGCAGGGATGTCGATACACGGATAAATCCGCTTCTCCATCAGCTTGCGGTCAAGGTGCAGTTCGCTGTTGCCCGTGCCCTTGAACTCTTCGAAGATGACCTCGTCCATCTTCGAGCCGGTATCGACAAGCGCGGTGCCGATGATCGTCAGCGAGCCGCCCTTTTCGATCGCGCGTGCAGCGCCGAAGAATTTCTTGGGACGCTGGAGCGCGTTCGAATCAAGACCACCGGTCATGATCTTGCCCGAGTGCGGCATTTCGGAGTTGTACGCACGTGCAAGACGCGTGATCGAGTCGAGCAGGATCACGACGTCCTGGCCGAACTCCACCATGCGCTTGGCCTTCTCGATCACGACTTCCGCGACCGCGACGTGCCTGCCCGAGACTTCGTCGAACGTGCTCGCCACCACTTCCACGCTCGGGTTGGTATTCCTGCGGAAGTCCGTCACTTCTTCAGGACGCTCATCCACGAGCAGAACGATGATCTTGACCTCGGGATAGTTCTTCGTGATCGCCTTGGTCATCTTCTGCAACAGCACCGTCTTGCCGGTGCGCGGCGGCGCGACGATCAGCGCACGCTGGCCCTTGCCGATCGGCGCCACCAGATCGATGATCCTGCATTCCACCTCGTCGGGCGACGTTTCGAGCACGAAACGCTCTTCGGGGTGGAGCGGCGTCAGGTCTTCAAAGTTCGTCAGGTCGTGGATCTTTGCAGGTGCATACCCGTTCACCGTGTCGACACGCAGGAGCGCGAAGTACTTCTCGCTCTCCTTGGGCGGGCGAACCACGCCGCGAACCACCATGCCGCGACGAAGCCCAAACCGCCGGATCTGCGACGGTGACACGTAGATATCATCCGGACCCGGGAGATAGCTCAGTTCCGGAGAACGCAGGAAGCCAAAGCCGTCCTGCATCACTTCCAGCGTGCCCTCGCCGAACATCAGGCCCTGCTTCGCCGCACGCGCCTTGAGCACGCGGAAGATCAGGTCCTGCTTCGAAAGCTGATGGAAGTCCGTCAGGCCTTCCTTCTCCGCGATCGGATACAGCTGCTCAAGCTTCATCTTCTGAAGATCGCCGATCGAGATCGCGTCCTGCGCAAGCTTGGGATCTGCAGTCTTGGCGATCCGCTCAAGCTCCGCTGCTTCGCGTTCGAGCTCCTCATCGCTGGGGAGGCTGTGATCAAAGACAGGCCTGCTCATGCCGCCGCCCATCATGTGGCCGGGCATCCCGCCGCCCTTGCGCTTCTTGCGCTTCCGACGGAAACCACGCTCACCCATCATCCCGCCCGGATACCCGCCGCCGCCACTGGGATATCCCATCCCAGGGCCGCCGCCACCGCCCATGTCGCCCCCGCCCTGCGGGCCAGGACCACCAAAGCGGTCACCACGATCACCCCTGTCGCCGCGATCACCACGATCGCCTCGATCCATGCTCCGCTCGCCGCGGTCCCCGCGATCTGCACGGTCATTCATCCGCTCACCGCGATCAGAGCCCCTGTCTGAAGAACCCCTCTCTGAAGAGCTCCTGTCTGACCCACGGTCGGGACCGCGATCTGAACCCCGGTCAGGTCCACGATCCGCACCACGATCAACGCCCCGATCAGGACCACGATCAGGACCGCGGTCGCCACGCTCGGTGTTCCGCTCGCTGCGTTCTGCGCCACGATCAGCGCTGCGTTCGCTGCGCTCACCGCGATCCGTGCTGCGATCGGTTGAGCGCTCCTGCGCCGGCGCGGCGGGTGCTGCACGCTCCGCGCGTTCTGCACGTTCTGCGCCACGATCGCTGCCGCGCTCTGCATTGCGTTCTGCACGCTCGCTCGAACGCTCGGACTTTGATTCACTCGCCTCGGCTCGCTCAACGCGTTCTGCACGCTCTGCCCGTGATGGACGGGCCTCTGCCTGATCTCCCGAACCAGACGATGCCGAACCCATCGACTTGGGCTGCGGACCTGCAGGCGGCACTTCCGAAATGTCACGCGGCGTCTCGCGGCGGACTGCACCGCTCTGGCGGACGCGCCCGCGCGGCATTTCAGAGTGCGTGGAACGTGATTCACCGTCCGACGAATTCGTCGCCTTGCCCATCGGGACTCTTCCTTGGCGAAATGCGCTGTGAACGATTCAGAGTTGAAAGATCGAGAAATCCGGTCATGCACGGCCCCGCAACACGCACGGGACTCATGATGTAAATGAGGGATACGACCGGTCCCAAGGACGCGACAAGCCACAGAGGGCCCATCCATCGGCACACCGCCCACGGTGGTGCCAACGCTCGCGATCCGG